>JABAHR010005840.1_pt1 | contig 28647 bp, 21 predicted proteins | sample 7062101 | NCBI WGS metagenome assembly JABAHR01 (sample SAMN14534553, study PRJNA622989) | marine sediment metagenome | biome: marine biome [ENVO:00000428]; feature: marine pelagic biome [ENVO:01000023]; material: deep marine sediment [ENVO:00002113] | place: India: Gulf of Kutch | collected...
AGCAGGTGCTCCTTGAGATGCTCGAGCAGCGTGCCGCCGATGCCGTGTACGATGCACTTGGGTACGCCGGTCGTGCCCGACGAGAACATTATGTAGAGCGGATCATTGAAGGAGCGCTGCTCGTACTCCAGGGTCCGCGGGGCAAATCCTTCGATGAAGTCGTCGAGCCGCACGGCATTTGCGACGCCGTCGACGGCGGGATCGGAAGACACGTAGGGAACCACCACCGTTCGGGCCACCGAGGGAAGCTCGGCGATGATCGCCCGCAACCGTGCCAGGGAATCGTGAACCTTGCCGCCGTAGAAGTAGCCGTCAGCGCTGAACACGACCTTCGGGTCGATCTGGCCGAACCGGTCGAGCACGCCCTGAACCCCGAAATCCGGTGAGCACGACGACCACACCGCACCCAGCGATGCTGTTGCCAGCATCGCGGCGATCGCCTCGGGCACGTTGGGAAGGAAGCCGCCCACCCGATCGCCAGCGCCCACACCGGCTTCGCGCAAGGCCTGGGAGAGCCGTGACACAAGCGTGTTGAGCTGGTCGTAGCTCAGGGTACGGGCGACTTGATCCTCGCCTCGGAATACTATCGCCGCGCCTGCGCCCCGGCCTCGCAGCAGGTTTTCGGCGAAGTTCAGACGCGCCTGCGGAAACCAGCGTGCCCCCGGCATGCGCTCCCGGTCGCGGACGATGACCTCGCCCTGTTCGGCGGCGATCACGCCGCCGAAAGACCACATGCTCTGCCAGAATTGCTCCGGTTGCGCCAGCGACCAACGGTAGAGCTCGTCGTAGCTGGAGCACTCGGTTCCCCATTGCTCCCGTACGGCGGCCGTGAAGGCCATCAGATTGGATCGTTCGATCCGCTGGGTGGATGGATGCCACAGTGGAGCCGTCACGGAGGTGCCTTTTGCAGGGGCCGTTCGCCCGCTAGCCTGCGCGCAGAGTGTATCCCATCCGGTGCCCCGGCATGAACTGGGCGCCGGAGTCACTTATAATTGCAGTAGCAGGAGCGCCCGCAAATCTGTGTGCGCGAGCGCTCTGGTCCGGAGAAAAGCGATGTCGCTACCACCCGCCGAGAGAACTACCGAAATAATCGACAAGTTGGTTGTCGGTTCCCGCCGCAAGCTCCCCAAGGCAGAGGCACCGCAGATCGAACAGTTTCTCCGCCAGTACTACCACCGGGTGTCGCCGGAAGATCTCGAGGAGCGCAGCCTGCTCGACCTCGCCGGGGCGGCGCTCGCCCACTGGCACCTGGCGCGGGAACGTCGCTCTGGAGACGCAAAGCTCCACGTCTACAATCCGCACTTCGAAAAACACGGCTGGCAATCCACCCATACGATCGTCGAAGTCGTGGTCGACGACATGCCTTTTCTGGTCGACTCCGTCTCGATGGCGCTCAACCGACTCGGCCTGACGATCCATCTCACCGTACACCCTGTCGTATGCGTACGCCGCGACGACGCCGGCAATCTGACCCACATCCTGCCCCGCGACGGCACCCACTGTGAAGCGATTACCGAATCCTTCATGCATTTTCAGGTCGACCGCCAGACCGAGCAGCAAAGGCTAGAGGACATCCGCAACGAGATCCAAGAGATCCTTACGGACGTCTCCATGGCCAACAGTGACTGGCAATCCATGCGTCGCAAGGTCGTCGAGGCGGTCACCGAGCTCGAGGAGAACCCGCCCCCGCTGGACACCGAAGACGTCGCCGAGGCCACCGCTTTCTGTCGCTGGATCGAGGCCCACCACTTCACTTTCCTCGGTTACATAGAGTTCGACATCATCGAGGCCGACGGGGGCAGGTCGCTCAAGGTCCTGCCCGACTCGCGCCTTGGTATCCTGCGCGACGTCGAGGACGAGTGCACCGTCCTTCCCACCAGCCCCGACGAGTACAGTGCGCTGCACGAGCTTCTCGTGGTTACCAAAGCAAATTCGCGCGCCACGGTCCATCGTCCCGCCTACATGGATTTCATCGGCATCAAGCGCTATGCGCCCGACGGCCGTCCGGTCGGCGAGCGCATCATTCTCGGCTTGTTTACCTCGGCGGCCTATTTCCGCAACACGCGCGACATCCCGCTGCTGCGCCATAAGGTGATGCGTGTGATGAGCCGCAGCGGGCTACCGATCTCCGGTCATGCGGGTAAGGCTCTGCAGAATATCTTCGAGACCTATCCGCGCGACAGTCTTTTCCAGATCTCTGAAGACAAGCTGTTCACGAATGCCATGGGCATTCTGGAACTGCAGGAGCGTCAACGCATCCGGCTGCTGGTGCGCAGAGATCTCTATGGTCGCTTCTACTCCTTGCTGGTGTTCGTTCCCCGAGAGCGTTACACGCGTGAGCTGCGCTTGCGCATACAGGGCATCCTCATGGATGCCTACGGCGGCAGCGCCTGCGAATTCAACACGCTGTTCTCGGAGTCGGTGCTCGCCCGCATACAGTACCTCATCTATACACACCGAGGATCTGCGCCGAAGTATGACGAGGAGGAGGTTCAGGCGAGGATCACGGAGGCGGCCCGGTCCTGGGCAGACAATCTGCGCGATGCTCTGTACGAGCAGTACGGAGAGGAGAGAGGTAACTATCTGTTCGGCAGATACGGCGATGCGTTTCCCGTCTCCTACATGCACGACTTCTGGGCACGCTCGGCGGCCTTCGACACCGATCGGGTGGAGCACACGCGGGAGAGCGGGCGGCTCGGCATCACTTTCTACCGTCCTCTGGTGGAGACACAGGGCGGCGTTCGGCTGAAGCTTTTCGCTGCGGGCCGGCCCGTCTCCCCTTCCGATGCCCTGCCGGTGATCGAGAACATGGGGCTGAAAGTCGTTGGAGAGCGCCCGTACGAGATTCATCCGCGCGACAGCGATCCTGTCTGGATCCATGAATTCCATCTCGTCCACGCCGAGAACCACCCCATCGACCCCGACGAGATCGGCGAGCAGTTCCAGAACACCTTTCTGCGTGTCTGGAGCGGAGAAGTCGAGAACGACGGCTTCAACCGGCTTGTCATCGAAGCCGGTCTCGCCTGGCGCGAGACCGTGGTCCTGCGCGCCTACTGTCGATATCTGCGGCAGATCCGAGTCCGCTACAGCGAGACCTACATGATAGAGAGTCTGGTGGCCAATCCCCGGATCACCCGGCTGCTGGTGGATCTGTTCGAAACGCGCTTCAACCCCGGGACTGCGCAGGATCGTGACGCACGGGCCGAGCAACTCATCGCGCAGATAGACAAGCGCCTCGACGACGTCGCCAATCTCGACGAGGATCGTATCTTGAGGAGCTTCGGCAACCTGATTCGATCGACGGTACGCACCAATTACTTCCAGTCAGACCCCCAGGGCGAGCCCAAACCCTACGTGTCGTTCAAGTTCGACTCCTCGACGATCGCGCGCATGCCCGAGCCCAGGCCGTTGTTCGAAATCTTCCTCTACTCACCGCGCACGGAAGCCGTTCATCTTCGTGGTGGTCGCGTGGCCCGCGGAGGTCTGCGCTGGTCCGATCGCCGTGAGGACTTTCGCACCGAGGTGCTCGGACTGGTGAAGGCACAGATGGTCAAGAACGCCGTCATCGTGCCCATGGGTGCCAAAGGCGGCTTCGTCGTCAAGCGCCCCCCGGTGGAACGCGACGCGCTGCACCAGGAGGCGGTGGAGTGCTACAAGACGTTTCTGTGCGGCATGCTCGACGTCACCGACAACCTGATCGCGGGAAAGCTGGTCGCACCGCGGGACGTCGTCCGCCACGACGACGACGACCCCTACCTGGTCGTCGCGGCGGACAAGGGCACGGCTACCTTCTCCGACATCGCCAACAGTGTCTCTGCGCAGTACAGCTTCTGGCTCGGCGACGCCTTCGCGTCAGGCGGTTCCATCGGCTACGACCACAAGAAGATGGGAATCACCGCCAAAGGGGCATGGGAGTCCGTGAAGCGGCATTTTCGTGAACTCGGCATCGACACTCAGACGACGGACTTTACCGTGGTCGGCATCGGCGACATGTCCGGCGATGTGTTCGGCAACGGCATGTTGCTCTCGAGACATATACGCCTCGTGGCCGCCTTCAACCACCTGCACATCTTTCTCGATCCGGAGCCCGATCCGGAGAAGAGCTACCGGGAGCGCGAGCGACTCTTCAACCTCCCCCGCTCGTCCTGGGCGGACTACGATGCGCAGCTCATCTCCGAAGGCGGCGGTGTGTATTCACGCCGATCGAAGTCGATCACGCTTTCCTCCCAGGTCCAGATCGCACTGCGCGTCAAGGCCGAGCGCATGACGCCCAACGAACTGATCAATGCCATCCTGAAGGCTCCCGTCGACCTCATCTGGAACGGCGGCATCGGAACCTACGTAAAATCCCAGACAGAGACCCATGAGCAGGTCAGTGACCGTGCCAACGAGGTGCTTCGGGTAGACGGCCGGGAGCTGCGCTGCCGCGTGTTCGGCGAGGGCGGCAATCTCGGCGTGACGCAGCTCGGGCGAATCGAGTACAGCCGCAACGGCGGGCTGTGCTACACCGACTCGATCGACAATTCCGCCGGTGTCGACACCTCGGATCACGAGGTGAACATCAAGATTTTCCTCGACAGCGTGGTGGCCAACGGAGACATGACGGCCAAACAGCGTAACCGCCTGCTCGCGGAGATGACAGATGAGGTTGCTCAGCTGGTCCTGAGCGACAATTACGGCCAGACGCAGGCAATCAGCATCGCCGCCTCACAGGCGCAGGCGCTGCTGCAGCAGCATGGGCGTTTCATGCGGCATCTCGAGCGCAACGGACATCTCAACCGACGCCTCGAGTTCCTTCCTGACGACGACGGCCTGGCCGACCGACTGGCCGCGAACGAGGGCCTGACCCGGCCTGAGATCTCCATCCTGCTGTGCTACGCCAAGATGACGCTCTACCAGCAGCTCCTCGACTCCGACGTGCCGGAGGACCCGTTTCTGCGCCACGAGCTCGAGCACTATTTTCCCGACCGCCTGGCCGCACGCTTCAAGACGCAGATGTACGAGCATCGGCTCAAGCGCGAGATCATTGCAACTCACATCACCAACAGCATGGTAAACGTGGCCGGGCTTTCGTTCGCGTTTCGCCTTTCGGAAGTGAGCGGCATGGACCCGCCGAGCGTAGCCCGCGCCTATGCCGGCGCGCGTCAGATCTTCGGCATGCGCGAGCTGTGGCATCAGATCGAGGCGCTGGACAACCGGGTTGCCGCGCGCACGCAGACACGGATGCTGCTGGACGCCGTGGGATTGATCGAGCGTGCGACCCTGTGGCTGCTGCGCAACCGCGAGGCGCCGCTCGACATCGCCGAGACGGTCGAGTTCTTCGAAGAAGGGGTGGGCGCCCTGGCCGCGAGCCTGCCGCGCCCGCTGGCAGCGGAGAATCGCCTGCGCCTCAAGCGGCGCACCAAGGAGCTGGTCTCCCAAGGGGTGCCCGCGGAGCTGGCGGTGCGAGTGGCGGGCCTGATACCGCTGTCCTCAGCGCTCGACATCGTCGATGTGGCCAGAGCGGCGGCTCGAGAAGTAGGGCTGGTGGCGTCGGTGTATTTCGCTCTCGGCGCCAAGCTCGAGCTGCTTTGGCTGCGCGACCAGGTTGCCAACCTGCCGACCCAAAGCCACTGGCATCTGCTGGCCAAGTCCAGTCTGCGCAGCGATTTTCACCATCAGCAGCGTCGACTCACCGCTGCTGCGCTCACGGCGGGTCGCGGCGGCCAGGCCAAATCCTTCGTCAACGCGTGGGTCGACGAGAATCGACCGGGATACGATCGCTACAAGCTGCTGATGGGTGAGCTCAGAAGCAGCAGCGGCTTCGACTACGCCATGCTGTCGGTTGCCCTGAGCGAGTTGCAGACCCTGTCGCGCGCATCGGCGCCGAGTTTACCGGCCTCCGAGGCGGCCGCTTGAGCCCGGCCTCAGGCGAGCATACGCGCTCGGGAATGCGTCGCCGCGACGACGGCGTCAGCGCTCGTGGCGTCGCCGAGCGCGATCTCGGCGGGAATTTCCAGCTCCACCGCGATGGGCAGATGATCCGAAGCTTTCATGCTGAGGACCTCGGCGCCGACGACCCGCAGCCCCGGAGACGCCAGTACGTGGTCGATACCGCGAACGGGCCTCCAGCTCGGAAAGGTGTTGTCGGCCAGCGGCAGCCGGCAAAGGCGGGTTGCGTCGAGCAGGTCGCGGAACTCCGGACTGTTGGCGCCGCAGTTCAGGTCTCCCATGAGCACGACGTACCGATAATCGCGCAGCAAGCGACCGAGGTGAGCGATCTGCAGCCTGCGAGCGCGGCGTCCGAGCGCCAGGTGCACGACCGTGACGATCAGAGGGTTCGCCTCCCCGCCCAGGCGCAGCATCAGCGCGCCGCGACCGGGTATCGCTCCCGGCAGGCGCACCTCCTCGATGTGAGCGAACGGAATACGGCTCAGGACACCTAGACTGTGGTGAGCGATCTTTCCGAGACGCCGGTTCGTCTGCGTGTACCAGTGGGGAAAGCTCGAAAGCTGCGCCAGGTACTCGGTCTGGTCCATGAAGCCACTGCGCAGGCTGCCACCGTCGACCTCCTGCAGCCCGACGAGGTCGAAGCAACGCACTAGATCGCCGATGTTGCCGAGATTGTCTCGCTGCTGGCGATGCGGCAACAAATGCTTCCAACCGTGCGTGACGTACTCGTGATAGCGCTGCGTACCGACTCCCGCTTGAATGTTGTAGCTCAGCAGGCGCAATTGGCGGGAAACCGTCATGATACCGTGGGCGCAGCTGGGAATCGTTGAAAACCAGCCCCACGACGCGGTAACGGGGCGAGCGAACCCTCCCGCTTCAGTCCGTTCAGTGCAGACATGTCGATGTATCTGTCCGGAAGGGTCTCTCCACCGGGCTCACCCGACCCCGCGCCCCTCTCCGGGAGCGGCGCCGTGCCGACTCGCTGTTCCAGAATCGGGGCGCAGCCAGCCACCCATCGCCGCCCCGGTCCACTGCGTAGCGCATTGTATACCAGGATCGGGCACGCCCGGCCCCGAAGCTGCGACGATTCACGCCGCAGAACAGAACCCCCGTCACCAGCCATTGGTCCGATCCCACACCTCCACCACCGTCGTGCCTTCGACCACCTGATAAGCCGGATAGGCCGCCGCCGTCATGCAGGCATGATTGGGCAGCACCCGCACCTTGGCGCCAACGGTAAGTCTGTCAAACCAACCTTCATCGGCAACCGGAATGATGCCGTGCTCCTGGTGAACACGCTGAACGAAGAGGCCTTCTAGCGGTGCGAGGGTGTTCGCCTCGCAGACCTCCCCGTAACAGACCTGCGGCCAGAACTCAGTCGCGCTGAGGTCCTTTGACAAAGCCAGTGCACCGGCATCGATGAGCAGATGTCCCTCATTTCGGTTGTGACCGATGACGCTGGCGAGCACCGACAGCGCGATGTCGCCGCGAGCGCAGCTGCCCAGAGCCAGCTGATCGAGATCATAGAACACATAAACGCCCGGGCGCATCTCCGTGACGCCGGTGAGTGTCGTCGGCGTGCACAGCGGTGGGGGTGGAGCCCGCGCTCACCACCGGGCAGGCGAATCCCGCCTCGCGCAGGCGTGACGCGGCGAGCACGACGCCGTCTCGCTCTTCGCGACCCACCCGGCAGACCTCTTCGAGGGATCTGCAGTGATAAGAGTGCCCCGCGTGCGTCATGACACCCACCAGGTTGACGCCCGCAGCGCCGTCCAGCTCTGCGGCCAACGCCAGGAGCTCGGCGCCGTCGGGCCGTAAACCGGCGCGAGCGCCACCCGTGTCGACCTCGATCAGCACGTCGAACCCGGCGCCACCCGCGGCGGCATTGGCCAGCTCCCGCGCCACGCTGCTGCTATCGGTGACGATCTTGAGCTCGGCGCCCCGCCGCCGCAGAGCCTGCACCTGAGGCAGTTTCTGCGGCGTGATGCCGACGGCGTAGAGCAGATCCTGAAAGCCTTTGTCGAGAAAATAGGCGGCCTCACGCAGCGTCGAGACCGTGATCGCGCGCCGACCCGGCTCGACGGCGAGCTCTGCGACGCGTGCCGACTTCGCCGTTTTGAGGTGCGGCCGCAGGTTCACGCCGAGAGCATTCATGCGCTCCCGCATGACCCGGGTATTGCGCTCCACGATCGAGCGCTCGAGCACCAGGGCCGGTGTATCCAGCCCCACCAGTGTGCTCACTCGCGCGCCCCCGCGTAGTCGAGCGGTAATGCTGTTGTGTACTTGATCCGCTCCATGGCAAAGCTGGAACTCACGTCGCTGATATTCGCTCTCTGGATCAACCGCTTGTAGAAGTCGTCGTACGCGCCGATATCCGGCACCACCACCCGCATGAGGTAGTCGATCTGCCCGCTCATGCGGTAGAACTCCACCACCTCGGGAAACTCGATCACCGCTTTGGCGAACGACTCCAGCCATTCGGCGTTGTGCTGGCTGGTGCGGATGGCGACGAACACGTCGACGCCGACGTTCAGCCGGTCCCGGTCGAGCAAAGCCACGCGGCGCTGAATGATGCCGGCCTTCTCGAGATTCTGGATGCGCCGCCAGCACGGCGTGGTGCTCAGACCCACCTGCTCGGCGATGTCGGCGATGGACTGGGCGGCGTCACGCTGAAGGCATTGCAGAATCTTTTGATCGATCCGATCCATGGTTTCGAATTTTACATATTTCGCACTTTACTAGCAAATTTTGTCTACAAATGACTATTTTATAGATTATTTTGGGAACACTTTCTCGTGTTTGCGGACTATCATTCGATACTGAGCTGCCACTGGCGCCACGACGCCCCCGACGATGATGGATAACGCCATGAAAACATTGGATTTTTCATTTCTGCGCCAGCAGATTCTGGGAGTCGACGCCAGTCTGCGTACGCCATTCGGCGTGCGCCCGCAGGTGTACTGCGACTACACCGCGTCCGGGCGCAGCCTGCGGTTCGTGGAAGAGTACCTGCAGCGCGTGCAGTGCCACTATGCCAATACCCACACCGAAGACGACATGACCGGCCGCTACACGACCCGCCTGCTGCACCAGGCCGAGCAGGTCATCAAGGCGGCCGTCAACGCCGGGGAGAACGGCCGCATCATCGCCTGCGGCACCGGCTCGACCGGCGCCATCGACAAGATGCAGCAGCTCATCGGTGTCGCCCTCGCGCCGGCGACCCGCCAGGCGTTGCTCGGCTTCCTCGACGGCTGTCTGGGCCACGACGGTCGTTGCCGCTTCGAAGAGTTCCAGGACCGCCATCAGCCGGTGGTGTTCGTCGGTCCCTATGAGCACCACTCCAACGAGGTCACGTGGCGCGAAGGACTCGCGACGGTGGTCGAGGTCGAGCTCGACGCCAGCGGCGCCATCAACCTGGCTCACCTGGAGTCGCTGCTGGACGACGCGCGCTACCAGGGGCGCCTGCGCATCGGCTCGTTCTCCGCCGCATCCAACGTTACCGGCCTTCGCACGCCGGTCCACGACATCGCCCGCCTGCTACACCGGCACGGTGCGCTCGCATTCTTCGACTACGCCGCCTGCGCGCCCTACGTGGAGATCGACATGAATCCGCCGAGCGGCGCTGGCGACGGCGACGGCTCCCTCGACGCTATTTTCATCTCACCGCACAAGTTCCTCGGCGGGCCCGGCTCCAGCGGTATCCTCGTTTTCAACGAGCGGCTGTATAACCGCGAGCTCGCGCCCTCCGTGGGCGGTGGGGGCACCGTCGACTACGTCGGCCTGGACGATCACGACTTTGTGCGCGACATCGAGGAACGTGAGAAAGCGGGCACGCCGGGAATCCTACAGACGATGAAAGCGGCTTTGGCCTTCGCCGTGAAAACCGCGGTGGGCGTGGAAGCCATCGAGAGGCGCGAGAGCGCTCTGACGCGCAAGGCGTTCGATCAATGGGCCGGTTCGAACATCGAGATACTCGGCCATCGGGACCCGGATCTGCGGGTCAGCATCATTTCGTTCAACGTCAAAGACCCGCGCGGCGCGTACCTGCATCCGAAGTTCGTCACCACACTGCTCAACGACCTCTTCGGTATCCAGTCCCGCGCGGGCTGCTCGTGTGCCGGGCCCTACGGCCATCGCCTGCTGAACATCGATCGCGAGCTCTCGCACGAATACCGCCACTGGATCGCGAGGGGCTACTCGGGGATTAAACCCGGCTGGTGCCGGCTGGGTTTTCACTACGTGATGGATGATGCGGAGGCGCAGTACGTCATAGACGCCGTCGACTTCGTCGGCGAGTTCGGGCACTTGTTCCTATCGCTGTACGAATTCGATCTCGCCACCGGCGCATGGACGCACCGAGACTTTCGCGACACGCCCCCGGAGTTCTCGCTGGCCGAGGCCCTCGCTGCCGGCGATGCGACCGACGAGCCGCTCAGCGCAGAGCAGCGCGCGAAGATCTACCACCGCTGCCTGCAGGAGGCTCGCGCCCTGGCGAGGCAATTGAACCGGACCTCGGCGCCGGAATCGGCCCGACTGGAAGGCAAGCTCGGCGAGCTGCAGTTCTTTTCCATGTGACGCGCGCGGGTCCCGACCCCGCCGGAGCCGCGTCATCGTTTGCGGCCGACCTAGCTCACTTGCAGCTGCTCGTCGACGACCTTCACCGTCGCCAGAGACTCGATGGGAACCCGCAGAAAATCGAGATGCTGCCGACCCTTTTCGGCCGGCTTCTCGATGACGCAGCCGATACCCATCAGAGTGGCGCCGCCGGCACTGACGAGTTCGCACAGTGCCCGTATGGTCGATCCCGTTGCGAGAAAGTCGTCTATCAGCAGCACCTGGTCGCGGGGCAGCAGATAGTTCTTGGAGATCATGAGGTCGACCTGCTCAGTCTGCGTGCGACTGTTGGCCCGCGCGAGATAATAGACATCCGTCATGACCGCCGAACGGTGCTTGCGCGCGTAGACCATGGGAACGTCCAATGCGTGTGCCGTCGCCAATGCAGGCGCGATGCCACTGACCTCCGCCGTGACCACCTTGTTGATTCCGGAAGCTGCAAGCGACCCGAACCGCTCGGCAAAGCACTCTCCTATTGCCATGATCAGGCTTGCGTCGACCTGGTGATTCAGAAAGCCGTCCACCTTGACTATACCTCCACCGACGTGCACGGCTTGCGCTCTAATTCTGTCGATCAGTGCTTGCATCTGCCTCTGCCACCCCCGGCTCACCTGTCAAGAATGCTGTGCTTCGCGCGCGCGATGCGTCCCTGCGCGCTGGCGGAACGCGACACCTTCGCGCTACAGCTGCTATCATAGGTCAATCACCAAGATCGCCATAGGGAAATCCAGACGGCGACGTCAGCGTCTGCCGCCGGCCCTCACCCTCGAAGCGACAGACCGTTTGGATAGCTGCTGAATTGAGCCAATGACGAAGAACGGCCAACGGGCGATCGGAGTCGACGGCGAAACCCGCTATCAACAGCGGCTGCTTCCCGGCGTATCAAGAACCTTCGCTCTGACGATCCCGCAGCTGCCGCTGCCCCTGCGCGCGGTCGTCACGAATGCCTACCTGCTTTGCCGCATCGCCGATACGATCGAGGACGACGTCGGCATCGACACCGGACAAAAGCGCGCTTTCCACGAGATGTTCATCGAGACTCTCAACGCGCGGGTGCCCGCAAGCGATTTCGTTGAAGCCATCACGCCGCTACTGTCGCCGGACATCCTCCCGGCCGAGCGGGAGCTCATCGAGCATGCGGACACGGTGGTCGGCACCACATTCACCTTTGCGCCCGGCATACAGGAAATTCTCAAGCGGCATGTGGAAACGATGTGCCGGGGTATGCCGGCATTTCAACACCTGCACAAGCGCCACGGACTGAGGGATCTCGATGCCCTCGAGCACTACTGCTATTACGTCGCAGGCGTCGTTGGCGAGATGCTGACAGAGCTGTTCTGCGATTACTCCCGGCAGATTGCCAATCGACGGGAGGAACTTTACCGACTCTCGGCCTCGTTCGGACAGGGGCTGCAGATGACGAACATCCTCAAGGACGTTTGGGACGACCGCGAATCGGGGGTCTGTTGGCTGCCCCGGGACGTCTTCGAGGGCGTCGGCTACGACCTGAGCCGACTGGCCCCCAGCTACCGAAGAGAGGCCTTCGCCAAAGGCATCGACATCCTCATAGGTATCGCTCATGCGCATCTGCGCAATGCGCTCGAGTACACCCTGTTGATACCTGCGGGGGAGAGGGGCGTGCGGCGATTCTGCCTGTGGAGCCTAGGGCTCGCTGTTCTCACTCTGAGGCGCATTCATACCAATCGCAGCTACGTCTCCGGTCGGGAGGTCAAGGTATCGCGAACGACCGTCAGGCTGACGACCCTGATTACCGATGCCGCCATGCGCAGCGATCTCTTGCTGCGGTCGCTGTTCGCCGTGTGTGCGCGTGGACTGCCGTTGAGCGACGCGGCCACCCGCTCCGCACCGCCATCCGGGCGAGTACGGCGGCAGTACGAGCAGACAGCCGCGGATACGCGCCGGGCCAATGCTTGAACCACTCGCCGACAGGGGTCGAAGTTCCAGCGCGCGACAAACGCGCACGAACTCGTCCAACGATACGGCAGAGCAGCTTCGGCCTGCACCGCTCGAGCGCGCCATAAGCCGCGCCCGCGACGCACTACTCGGCGCTCAGGACACGAACGGCTACTGGTGCTTCGAGCTGGAGGCCGATTGCACGATACCGGCAGAGTACATCCTCATGATGCATTTCATGGGGGAGATCGACACTGAGCTGCAGACAAAGCTCGCAAGCTATATCCGGGCGCATCAAACGGATGCGGGCGGCTGGCCCCTGTTTCACGGCGGCGAGCACGATCTCAGCTGCTCGGTGAAAGCCTACTACGCGCTCAAGCTCGCCGGGGACAACCCCGACGAACCGCACATGCGCAGGGCTCGCGACGCAATAATGCGCGGAGGCGGCGCCGTGCGCGCCAACGTGTTCACCCACATCGCGCTGGCACAGTTCGCACAGATCCCCTGGCGCGCCGTGCCGTTCATGCCAGTGGAGATCATCCTGATGCCGCGATGGTTTCCGTTTCACCTGAACAAGGTTTCGTACTGGTCGCGAACCGTCATCGTCCCGCTTCTCATCCTGTGCAGTCTCAGATCCGAGGCCAAGAACCCCCGAGGCGTCGGTGTCGAGGAGCTTTTCGACACGCCGCTGACGCGGGTTCGGGACTATTTCCCGGTACGCTCGCCGCGAAACCGGCTCTATATACTTCTCGACCGGCTCGGACGGGGCCTGGAGCCGCTTATCCCGACATTCGTGCGACGATACGCGTTGCACAGGGCGGAGCGCTGGATCGTCGAACGCCTCAACAATGAAGACGGTCTCGGCGCCATATTTCCCGCGATGATCAACGCTTACGAGGCCCTGGCTCTGCGCGGCTACGGCGACGACCACCCCTACCGCCAGCAAGCACGCTGTGCGCTGCGGCGACTGCTGGTCGTGCGTGCCGGCGATGCCTACTGCCAGCCCTGCGTCTCTCCGGTCTGGGACACTGCCCTCGCCTGTCACGCATTGCTCGAAGAGAACAGTGCGTCCAGCCATGCTGCGGTCAGGCATGCGCTGGACTGGCTGGTGCTGCGGCAGCTCGGGGACGAGGATGGGGACTGGAGGCTCAAGGCACCGCAGCTGCCGGGCGGAGGTTGGCCATTTCAGTTCGCCAACCCGCATTACCCGGACCTGGACGACACCGCAGCCATTGCCTGGGCCATGCACCGAGCCGACCCGAGCGAGTACGCTGAACCGATACGACGCGGTGCCGACTGGCTACGAGGCATGCAGAGCAACAATGGCGGCTTTGGCTCGTTCGACGTCGACAACACGCATAGTCATCTCAATGAAATTCCTTTTGCCGATCATGGCGCTCTGCTCGATCCGCCGACGAGCGACGTCAGCGCGCGCTGCGCCACGCTGTTCGCCAGACTGGGGCGCGCGAGCGATCGTGACACGCTCACTCGCTGCATGCGATTTCTCGAAGCGGAACAGGAGACGAGCGGCGGCTGGTTCGGACGCTGGGGCACGAACTACATCTACGGGACGTGGTCGGTGCTGGAAGCACTGCGCGAGTGCGGCGCGGCGGCGGCACAGACCCGGATTGCGCGCGCGGCCAATTGGCTCGAGTCCATCCAGCATCCCGACGGTGGCTGGGGCGAGAGCAACGCGAGCTATGAGCACGATGGGCCGCGGCAAGAACACTACCTTTCAGCGGACAGCACCGCCTTTCAGACCGCCTGGGCGGTGCTCGCGCTCATCGCCGCGGGCCGAGCCGCGAGCGATGCCGTGGCTCGCGGAATCGAGTTTCTGCTTCGAAGGCAGGAAGGGGACGGCCTGTGGTCCGATCCTCAGTTCACGGCCCCGGGGTTTCCCCGTGTTTTCTACTTGAAGTACCACGGTTACAGCAAATACTTCCCGTTGTGGGCCCTCGCCCGCTATCGGAATGCGCGCGACGACGCACGTCGCTAGCCGGGCCATTGGAGCGGCCGCCCTCAGGGCTCGCCGGTGCGGATATCCGCACCGGCGTGAGTGAATCACGGTGGACCCTGAGCGACAGCCGCTGCCGGGGGTCGTGTCGGCCTCCCGCATGGAGGCGCGCACTCTGGAGTGCGCAGGCCGACGGTTCCGTCCGCTTGTCAACTTGCCCACGCGCATCTGCGGCATAGGCTCGGAGCGGGCGGCCCGCGCCGCACAAGAGCTTCTCGCGCAAGGCTGCGGGGCACTCGTGAGCTGGGGCTTTGCCGGAGCGCTAGTGCCACGGTTGCGCCGGGGAGACCTCCTGGTCCCGGCGCGTGTCGTCGACGCCGACGGCAGCGGCATCGAGGTCGACGTGCACTGGCACCGGCGCATGCAGCAAGCTCTGGCGCCTGCGCCGACGCTGTGCACGCAAACGCTGCTGCAGGCGTCTGCGGCGGTGCTCACCGCCGAAGCCAAAGCGGCGCTGTTTGCAAGCTCCCGGGCCGCGGCCGTGGACATGGAGAGCGCGACGCTGGGTGCGGTCGCGAATGCGGCGGGCGTGCCGTTCCTTGCCGTCAGGGCGATCGTCGACATCCACAGCGACTCGCTGCCGGTATGGGTTGCACACGCGCTGGACGACTCCGGCCGCCTGGCGGCACGAGTGGTGCTCACCGGCCTGCTTCGCCGCCCGGGCGATCTCTCGAAGCTGCTGCGACTCGCGCGCGGCGTTGCCGCCGCGCGCGCCTCCCTGGCGCGCGCCGCCCGGCTTGCCGGGCCGCGCCTGCTGGCCGGGCACGATGCATCGGCTCCGTCGTAGCCGTCGTCGGCACAGGCCGTGCGTGGTGCCGCCCGGGTGAGCAGTTGCGCCTCAACCGGAACCGGGCATGAGCCGATGGGCCGGCTGCTAGCCCGCTGGGTGGACCTGGTTCACCACACGGCGGTGTGGGTGGTGGTGGCTGCGACGCTCGGCTGCGCACTGTTGCTGCACTACACAGTGACCCATCTGGGCGTAGACACCAGCACCGCGAACATGATCTCTGCTCGCCTGCCATGGCGGCAGACGTTCATCGACTTCAGGCAGGCTTTTCCCCAGCTGACCGCCAACATCATCGTCGTCATCGATGCCGACACACCCGAGCTGGCCGAGGACGCTCAGGAACAGCTCGGCGCGGCACTCCAGGCGAACGCGCGCACATACCACTCCGTGAACCTTGTGAGGGGTGGCGACTTCTTCCACCGCAACGGCCTGCTCTATCTCAGCACCCAGGAGCTCGATGCCTTTGCCGATCGCGTGGCGGCGGCGCAGCCGTTCCTGCGTCAACTGTCAGACGACCTCAGCCTACAGACGCTCTTCGCGTTGCTGGTGCAAACGCTCGACGCGGATGCGGCCTTGTCCGACACGGAACGGATTCAGTGGGCGCTGGCGGAGGCCTTCGCCGCTTCCAGCGACGGCCGCTTTCACCGTCTATCCTGGCGCGAGCTCATGGCCTCGCCGCGCGCACGGCCGGGAGCGCACCAGCGCCTGCTGCTCCTTCGCCCACGAGCGGACGACGCTCAGCCCCGACACCGACGCGTGGCTGTCGAAGGCATCCGCGACGCGGTCGAGCGACTCGGCCTCGGAACCGAGACCGGTGTTCGCGTTCGCTTGACCGGGGCCGTCGCCATGGAGTACGAGGAGCTCGCCAGCGTACAGGCCGGAACCGCGCTTGCCGGCGTGCTCTCGATGATGCTGGTGATAGTGGTTCTATTCGTGATCCTGCGCTCCTTGCGCCTCGTTCTGGCATCGGTACTGAGCCTCTTGGCCGGATTGATCGCAACGGGGGCATTTGCCGCGGTGGCCGTCGGCCGGCTGAATCTCATCTCCATCGCCTTTGCCGTGCTCTATATCGGGCTTGCGGCGGATTTTGCGATTCATTTCTGTGCGCGCTGTCGCGAGCTGCTCGACGCTGGGCACGAGCTGCGCGAGTCACTGAGGCAGAGCGCCGCCGACGTCGGCGCCTCGTTGCTGATCTGCGCCAGCACGACGGCGATCGGCTTCTATGCCTTCATTCCGACCGACTTCGCCGGTGTGGCTCAGCTCGGCCTCATCTCGGGAACCGGCATGTTCATAAGCCTCGCCGTTAGCTTGACGGTCCTCCCCGCCCTGATCAGCGTGATGCCCCCACCGCCCCGCACGGGCGCGGCGCCGCCCCCCCTGCATGTGCGAACTCTGGCGCTCGTCGGAGCCGGGGTGCTGCGGCACCGCACGGGCGTGCGTGCCGCCACGATCGTCGCTTCAGCACTCGCCGCGGTGTCGTTGAGCGGCGTGTCATTCGATGACAATCCACTCAATCTCCGCGATCGCACCTCCGAGTCGGTACAGACCTTTCTCGAGCTGGTAAATGACCCCGACAACATACCGCTTACGCTTTCCGTGCTGACATCTTCGCACGAGGGTTTCTCTGCCACTCGCGAAGAACTGCTGCGCTTGGAGACGGTGGCTTCCGTGCGCAGCATCGACGACTTCGTGCCGAGCGATCAGCAGGAAAAACTCGCCGTCATCGATGAACTGGCCTTCATCATGGGCGGTGAGCTTGCGCAGCCGCAGAGGCCCAGAATCGACCCCGACACCGATTTCGAGCACATCCGGGAATTCGCGCGCGTGCTGAGCGCACACCTCGCCCGAGTCGGTCTGGAGCGCGCCCCGGCGGCGGCACATCTATCGGCACAGTTGCAAGACTGGATAACAGCAACGGAGGATCTGCCCCGCACCGAGCGGTCCCGCCGCGTCGGCGAACTGGTCGAGAGCGTCCTTGCCACACTGCCGCGTCAGCTGGCCGCCCTGAACGCCGCGCTGCGCGCCGAAGCAATCGACGTCGACGCGCTTCCGGAGAGCCTGCAGGCATTGTGGGTCAGCGTCGACGGTCGCCGCCGTCTCGAGGTCGTACCAAGCAATGACGTGTCGGACGATGCCGAACTCGGCCGTTTCGTTCGCTCGGTGCGCGCGGCTGTGCCGGCGGCCACCGGTATGCCGGTGGTCCAGATCGAAGCCGGTCGTGCCGTGATCGACGCATTCCGCTTTGCATTCCTCAGTGCATTCGGCCTGATCTTCGTCATACTGCTCGCCTTGCTGCGCAGCTTGCGCGATGCGCTCGCCGTTGTCTTTCAGCTGCTGCTGGCCGCTGCGCTGACGGGAGCAGCGGCGGTAGTGTTCGGCATCGAATTCAACTTTGCGAACATCATCGCCCTGCCACTGCTGCTCGGCATGGGCGTCGACAGCGCGATCCACATGGCTCATCGTCGGCGGGCGGCGCCGCCGGCCGACGGCAACCTGCTCGGCACCAGCACCGGCCGTGCCGTCGTGTTCAGCGTTCTCACCACGATCTTCAGCTTCGGCACCCTGGCCCTGTCGGCTCACGCCGGCACGGCCAGCATGGGGCTCTTGCTGACGTTGGGCATGATCATGACGCTGGTCTGCACACTCGTCGTTCTGCCGGCCCTGCTGTCCCGGGCGACACGGCGCTGACGCTGCGAAAACCGCCGCCCGGCGCCCTGCGCGGCCACTTCGATACTGCTAGAATGACCGCGGGCATGAGGGACGGCACCGCGCCGCCGCAGGGGGCTCACCCACGCGGGGCGCGAGACGGAGCCGAGCCTATCCAGATCACCACGGCAGGGCCGCCTGCGCGCCCGCTCTTCACGGTTATGGAAGCGACGGCGCAAGCCCAACCGAACATCGCTCTGGTCAAGTACTGGGGAAAGCGCGAGCCGGTCTCCAACCTGCCTGCCGTCGGCTCGCTGTCCGTGACCCTGGACGAGTTGTGGACACGCACACGAGTTCGCTTCGACGAGACCATCGCGGCCGATCGATTCGAACTCAACACTCGTGCCAGCGCGGAAACTTCGAGGGTCACTGCCTGCCTCGACCGCCTGCGGGGGTTAGCGGGCACGCAGCGGCGTGCGCTCGTGAGCAGCCGCAACAACTTTCCCACGGGGGCCGGCCTGGCCTCCTCGGCATCCGGATTCGCCGCCCTGGTCGCGGCCGCGGCGCAGGCGCTCGGGCTCGAGCTGAGCGGCGAGGAGATTTCTCGCTTGGCGCGACGCAGCTCGGGCTCGGCGGCACGCTCCGTATTCGGCGGCTTCGTCGAGTTACCGGCCGCGGACTCTTCCACCGCAGATGTCGCTGCCACTCCCCTGCTCGCCGCGAGCGCGTGGCCGTTGGGCGTGACGATCGCCATCACCTCCACCAAAGCCAAGGCCGTAGGCTCCGGTGAGGGCATGCAGCACACGGCGGAGACCTCCGCGTATTACGACGCCTGGGTGCAAACGGCGGCGGCGGACCTGGTCGAGGCGCGCCGTGCGGTTCTCGCGAGGGACTTCGAGACCCTCGCCACGGTGAGCGAGCGCAGCTGCCTCAAGATGCACGCGGCGATGATGGCTGCGCAGCCCGGTCTGGTCTACTGGAACGGCGCCACGGTAGAGTGCGTGCACTGCGTGCGCGCCTTGCGCGAGAGCGGTGTGCCGGTTTTCTTCACCATCGATGCCGGCCCTCAAGTCAAGGCCGTTTCGCCGCCGGAGCATGCCGCGACCGTGCGCAAAGCGCTGGCCGCGGTGCCGGGCGTGATCGACATCCTCCACAGTGGGATCGGCGGTGGCGTGCGTATCATCGAATCGGAACCGAGTTAGGTGATCGTTACCGCAACGGCGCCGGGAAAGCTCGTCTTGCTGGGCGAGTATGCCGTGCTCGAAGGCGCGCCGGCCCTGGTGATGGCGGTAGACAGACGTGCGCAGGTGCGGCTCGAGCCCCGCGCACAACCACCGTGCCTGCTGAGGGCGCCGGGCATCATCGCCGACACGGCAGCTTTCACCGTGCGAGGCGACGGCAGCCTTGCGTGGGAGGACACTCCCAGTGGCGATACAGACCAGCTGCCCCTCGTGGCGCAGTTGCTGCAGACGCTGGTCCGGCAGGGGCTGCTGAATCCTTCTGCTCTGCCTTCGTTTGCGGCGACCCTGCTCACGCAGAGCTTTTTTCAACCGACCCCCAGGGGCGACCACGAGAAACTCGGTTTGGGCTCCAGCGCCGCGCTGACGGTGGCGCTGGCTTCGGCACTGTCAGAGCTTGCAGGTGTGCGTCACGAGGCGCACGACAGCGGCTGGTTCGCCGCTCTGGTCGAAGCGCATCGCGCCCTGCAGGGCGGCCACGGCAGCGGTCTCGACATCGCGGCAAGCCTTTTCGGTGGACTGCTCGACTACCGTCTGCGTGCGCAGACCAGTGAGCCGCAGGTGCGAGAACTCACGCTGCCCGACGGCATCGCTGCGTCGTTCGTCTGGACCGGCCGCGGTGCGTCGACGCACTCGTTTCTGCACTCGTTCGCACGCTGGAAGACGAGCGCCCCCGCACAATGGCGCGAAATCATGCAGACCTTGAGCGCCATCGCCGAAAGCGGCGCCGAGGCCGCCCGTGAGCACGATTCCCGACGCCTGCTGGAAGCCGTGTCCCGGTACGCCGAAGCGTTGAGAGTCCTGGGCGCAGCCAGTAAGATGACGGTCTTTTCGGCCGAGCACAGCGAAATCGCCGCGCTTGCCGGGTCGCTCGGACTTGCGTACAAACCCTGCGGCGCGGGGGGCGGTGACATAGGCGTCGCTGTGAGCCTCAACCGGAAACGCCTGCGGCAGTTCGAGCATGCCGTCGGCACCGCGGGCTACACCGTCGTCGCCCTGCGGATCGAAGACGAGGGTGTCAAGACCCAGAGGAGGGTCGCGTAGTGGAGACATCGAGGATTCCGGAGTTCTACAAGCTCAGCGTGCCAGAGCGTGTTCGCGCGGTACAGCGCCGGGGTCGTCTGTCCCGGGACGAGTGCCTTTCGCTCATCAAAGGCGATCACACGCTGAGCGTCAGTCGCGCCGATCGAATGATCGAGAACGTCATTGGCGTGATGGGGCTGCCTGTAGGGCTCGCACTGAATTTTCTCATCAACGAAAAGCAGCACATCGTACCGCTGGTGGTGGAGGAACCCTCCATCGTCGCCGCGTTGAGCGCGGCGGCCAAGACCGTGCGCAGCGCCGGCGGCTTCAGAACCCGCAGCACCGAACCGCTGCTCATCGGCCAGGTACAGGTGGTCGAGGTGCCTGAGCCCGCTCGCGCCCGACAGGCACTGCTGCAGCGCAAGCAGGAGATACTCAATCTCGCCAACGGCCTGCACCCCAACATGGTCGCTCGCGGCGGCGGCGTCCGGGACGTAGAGGTGCATACGCACCCCTTGAGCTTCGGCGACATGCTCGTGGTGCACCTGCTGGTCGACACCCGCGATGCCATGGGCGCCAATCTCGTGAACACCATGTGCGAAGGTGTCGCATCGCTCGTGGAGACGATCACCGAGGGCAAGGTGTTTCTGCGCATCCTGTCGAATCTCACCGATCGGGCGCTCGTATTCGCCGAAACCGTCATTCCCGTTGAACATCTCGCCGGCAAGGGTTTCTCCGGAGAGGAGGTACGCGACGGGATCATCCTGGCGGCGGAGTTCGCCGCCGTCGACCCCTACCGCGCCACAACGCACAACAAGGGCATCATGAACGGTGTTGACGCGGTGGCCATAGCGACCGGCAACGACTGGCGAGCCATAGAGGCCGCAGCACATGCATACGCGGCCCGCGGCACTCACTACACCTCACTGACACGCTGGTCGAAGAACGAAGCCGGCGACCTGGTCGGAAGCATCGAGATGCCGATGAAAGTCGGAACCGTCGGGGGTCCCCTCGAGTCCAATCCGACAGTGGCCCTCAATCACCGCATCCTCGATGTCGGCTCGGCGCGGGAGCTCGCCGAGGTCATGGGGGCGGTAGGCTTGGCACAGAATTTCGGCGCTTTGCGAGCACTCGTCACCGAAGGCATCCAGAAGGGCCACATGACCCTGCATGCCCGCAGTGTCGCCGCCGCCGCCGGCGTCGCGGCGGAACTCTTCGACGACGTCGTCGAACGCCTCATCGACAGCGGTGAGATCAAGGTATGGAAGGCGCGAGAGATCATCGGCGAGCTCCTCGCGCAGGCACCGGGAAAACAGGCGAAGACCAGGCAGAAGCGCTCTGTCGAGCTGGCAGCGGGTCACGGCAAGGTTATCCTGATCGGGGAGCACGCTGCCGTTTACGGTCGCCACGCCATTGCCGCACCCATACCCCTGGCGATTCAGGCGCAGATCGAGGACAGCAGCGACGGCATCGAGCTCTTCATTCCACGCTGGGGCGTGGAGCAAAGCCTGCATCCGAAGAGCAGCAAGCCGCAATCCTTCGAGCGGCCGTTCTCCCTGATTCTCGAGAAACTCGGCCTGCAGGAGCGCTCGTTCCGAATCACCGTGTACTCCAACGTGCCCCGCGCCATGGGTCTGGGGGGTTCGGCGGCGGCCGCGGTCGCTATCATTCGGGCGATCGATCGGCACTTCCGCTTGAATCTCTCCGACGACGAAGTCAACACCCTGGCCTTCGAATGCGAGAAGGTGGCGCACGGCACGCCGTCCGGTATCGACAACGCCATGGCCACCTACGGCAAGATGATCCTTTACCGAGCGGGGGACGAGCCGCTCATGCAGCATCTCAGAATCGATCGCCCCATTCCCATGGTCATCGGCATGAGCGGCGTGGAGAGCCTGACCGCCAAAATGGTGGCGCAGGTACGGCAGATGCGGGCACGTAACGCGAAGGTCTACGACCGAATATTCGACGAGATCGACTCGCTAACCCTGCAGGCCGTGGAAGCGTTGAAGAGCTACGATCTGGAGTGCCTGGGTGATCTGATGAACGTGTGTCATGGCTTCCTGAACTCCCTGCAGGTCTCCAGCTCGGAGCTCGAGGATCTGGTCCAGATTGCACGACGTAATGGCGCCCTGGGAGCAAAGCTCACAGGCGGGGGCGGGGGCGGATCCATCATCGCGCTGTGCCCGGATTCGGTGAAAAACGTGGTCGAGGCCATCAGGAATGCCGGCTACCAGGCGATGGAGGTGCACATTGGGTAGTTTGAGCGCTGAAGCCGGGAACGACGAGATCGTCTCGTTCGATTCCGAGGAACTCATCCTCGTGGATCAGGCCGATGGCGAGATCGGCCATCTCACGAAGTCAGCCTGCCACGACGGCGATGGCGTGCTCCACCGTGCCTTCTCCCTGTTCATATTCAATACCGACGGCGAGCTGCTGCTGCAGCAGCGAAGCGCACAGAAGAGACTGTGGCCGCTTTACTGGTCGAACAGCTGCTGCAGCCATCCCCGACACGGGGAGATCATGTCGCAGGCCGTCGAACGGCGGCTGTTTCAGGAGCTCGGCATGCGCTGCAAGCCGAGCTTTCTCTACAAGTTCATCTACCACGCGAAGTTTGCTGATCGCGGCGCCGAGCACGAGTACTGTTCGGTATACCTCGGCACCAGTGAGGATGAAGTGCGGCCGAACGTTCACGAAATCGCGGATTGGCGCTACATTCCTCCCGATGCACTTGACCGGGAACTGCGTGATAAGCCGCAGTCCTTCACGCCGTGGCTCAAGATGGAGTGGCAGCGAATCCGCAGTGAGTTCCAGCACATGCTGGAGAACCTGTAGCCCGACCGACGGCGCGGGCCTCGCAGCAGCAAAGCCGAGACTCTCATGGGCGTACCGTTGATTCAGCAATACCGGGTCGCCAGATACGTAATAGGAAACAAAATCCGCGGTGTCCGTCGCTACCCGCTCGTGCTCATGCTGGAGCCCCTGTTCCAGTGCAATCTTGCCTGTGCGGGCTGCGGCAAGATCGATTACCCCGACGCAGTGCTGCGACGGCGACTCAGCGTGCAAGACGCTCTGCGGGCCGTGGACGAGTGCGGCGCGCCCATCGTGTCCATACCGGGAGGCGAGCCGCTGATACACGGAGATCTGCCAGAAATCGTATCGGGCATCGTCGAACGCAAGAAATTCGTCTATCTCTGTACCAATGCAATTCTGCTTCGCAGAAGGCTGGACGATTACGAGCCATCGTCCTATCTGACCTTCTCGGTGCACCTCGACGGCAACCGGGAACGGCACGACGAATCCGTTTGCCGTGAAGGCGTATTCGATCAGGCCGTAGACGCCATCAAGGCGGCACGCGCACGTGGCTTTCGTGTCACCGTCAACTGCACGCTCTTCGATGGCGAAGATCCCGACGAGGTTGCCGATTTCTTCGACTTCGTCATGACGCTCGGTGTAGAGGGAATCACCGTCTCGCCGGGCTACAGCTACGAGCGTGCGCCACGACAGGACGTATTTCTCTCACGCAGGCGAAGCAAGTCGCTGTTCCGAGAAGTATTTTCCCGAGGTCGCCGGTCAGCAACGCGATGGCGTTTCAACCAATCGAGCCTATTTCTCGATTTTCTGGCCGGCAATCAGGCCTACCGGTGCACTCCCTGGAGTAACCCCACTTACAATATCTTCGGTTGGCAGAAACCTTGCTATCTGTTGGGGGACGAGGGCTACGCCGATAGCTTTGAGGCACTGATGGAGGAAACACCTTGGGAGCGTTATGGCACCGGTCGCAATCCAAAGTGCGACAATTGCATGGCACACTGCGGCTACGAGGGTACGGCGGTAGACGACACGTTTTCCCATCCGTTCAAGGCGCTCGGCGTGTATTTGAAGGGACCGCGGACGAGCGGCGAGATGGCACCGGAGCCGCCGCAGCTCTACGACTCAGCGCCGGCGGTGCGCACGCCCGTGTCGAGCCCGAAATAGCTCCCTGCGAGCCGAAGCTCGCGCAGGCGCCGCGACGCACTCTGCCACCGCCGGCGGCGCGACTCGACCACGGCCGGGTGCAGCCACAGCGGGTGCGCCCGAGGTTCTCCCCGCCGCCGTTCGCGGAGGCCCGACGGCGGTGACGATCTTCGCCGGCGTTGTCGCCACGCTGGCGGCCGCGCTGTGGCTGGGCGCGCTGCTGGCCCCCTGGCGGCCCTGTCTCACCCGAGAATTCCTGGAGGCAACGCCCGGCTCGGCTCCCGAACCCCTTCGTGACGTAAGCGTCCTGATCCCTGCCCGCGACGAGGCAGGCTCGATCGACGCCACGCTGGACGCACTGCTGGCTCAAGGAGGCAGTTCGACCGTGATCGTAATCGACGATCTGTCGAAAGATGCCACCGCCGAGAAGGCCCGAAACTACGCCGGCCGCGGCGTCACGCTGGTGCCGGGCACACCGCCCCCGCCGGGATGGACGGGCAAGCTTTGGGCCCTGGAACAAGGCCGGCGCTTCGTTCGCACGCCACTCGTTCTGCTGCTAGACGCGGACATCGAGATGGCACCGGGAATGCTCGCCGCCATGCGCCGGCGCCTGCGCTCGGACGATCTCTCGCTGCTCTCACTCATGGCGACTCTGCGCATGGAGACCTTCTGGGAGAAGCTATTGATGCCGGCATTCGTATTCTTCTTCAAGCTGATTTATCCCTTCCGGCTGTCGAACTCCCGCTCTCCCCACGTCGCAGCCGCCGCCGGTGGCTGCGTGCTGCTGCGCACGCAAGCACTGGACGAAATCGGTGGCTTCGCCCGCATTCGCAGTCATCTCATCGACGACTGCGCTCTGGCTCGTGCGTTCAAGGCGGCGGGGCTGACGACGTGGATAGGACTGAGCAGATCCGTGCGCAGCCGCCGTAGCTATCCGCGGCTCGCCGGCGTGTGGGGCACCGTTGCACGCACCGCCTACACTCAACTGCGCCGCTCACCCACGCTGCTGTTGTGCTGCAGCGTCGTGATGATCACGGCGTTTCTCGCGCCGCTGGCAGGCGTTGTCTCGGCCTCGCCCCCGGCCCGAGCGGCGGGCGCCGCGGCGCTGGTGGCGATGTGCCTCTGCTATGCCCCCGTGCTGCGCTATTACCGCCGCTCGCTCGGCTGGTGTGCGCTGCTGCCATTCATCGGTATGCTCTACCTGATGATGACCTGGAGCTCGGCGATGGACTCGTGGCGCGGCCGTGGTGCCGTCTGGCGCGGGCGTGTCTACGGCTCGCTCGGTTCGCGCGCACCGGCTGTCGCCGAGCGCCCACGCCCACGCGGCGGGCCCGACGCGACGGCGCTCGCCGGCGACGATCTCAAGCGCCATGGTTAATACGCGTGCACTGCTGCTGCTCGCCTTGGTGCTGTGCTCCGGCCCGACATCGGTCGCGCAGACCGATGCGCCAAAGGCGGCCGTGATGGAGCTGCAAGAGAGTCTCATCCGTTCCATGCGGGACACGGATTCCTTCGACGCCCGCTATCGCAGACTCGCCGCGGTGATGGACGAGACTTTCGACATGGCGCACATTGCGAAGCTAGCTCTCGGGCGCCACTGGCGCGACCTGGACAGCCGCCAGCAGGCAGCCTTCACCGCTCGCTTGCGCGAGCTGAGCATTGCCACCTTCGTGAACAGATTCAGCGGTCACGTCGGGGCGAGCTTTGGTCCGCTCATCCAGAAACCCATGGTGCGCGGAGGCGTTGTGGTCGAATCCGAGCTGAAGGGACCGAAGGCGGATCCAATCCTCTTTAGCTATCAGCTGCATGCCGTCGACGGCCGGTGGCGCATCATCAACATCGTCGTGGACGGCATCAGCGATCTCGCGTTGAAACGTGCCGAATACAATACTGTCATGGAAGAGTCGGGCTTCGTCGGGCTCATGAACGTCCTCGAGCAGCAGCTAGCCGGTAAGCAATCCCCGTGAACTGCGCTTCCAGGGCCCTGCCCGCTGTGGCTCTTGCCGTTAACGCCCTGATGTCGGGTTGCGTGAGCCACGTGCACACGCCCTACGAACCCTCCCGGGACACGTCTGCGAGGAACGTCGTTTCCCACCCGCCGGTCGGTACGTTCGACTACACCAAGGGCATTTCGGCAACCGCCAAGCGAGCCGTCGTCGAGGCCGAGACCTCGACACACCACGTCTGGCGGATCACCATGCCCTCTTACGGCGACAACGGCCAGCCGGACAATCTCGTCGCCGCACTCTATTACCAGAGCAAGTTCCCCGGACCCAAGGCGCTGGTCGTCGTGCTGCCCATCTGGGGCAGCCACACCTATCCACCCGAGAAGATTACGCGAATGCTGGTGCGGCGCGGTGGCGGCGACATCAATGTGCTGCGGCTGCTCGGAGAAAATCGTCTTATCGACTGGCCCGCCCTGCAGCGCGTGGCATCACCGGACGAATTCGTGGACGCGGTCACTCAATTCGCCGGCCGTTTCCGCACTGCCGCTATCGACATACGGCGCATGCTGGACTGGGCCGAGTCGCAGCCGGAAAACGACCCTCGGCGCATCGGCATGGTCGGCTTCAGCATCAGCGCCGTCGTGGGGGCGCTCGTCGTCACCAACGACCCGCGCCTGGCCGCATCGGTGCTGGTGATGGGCGGCGCCCATCCCGCCCAGATCGTGGCCACCTGTCCCGGTCGCATGGGCACGGCCCGCGAGGCCATCCTGGAGAGGTTCGAATGGGGCGCCTCGCAGTACGAAGCTGTCGTTGCCGAGGTTTTCCGCGACCTCGATCCGGCACGCTACGCGGGACGCGTCGATCCGCACGGGGTGCTGATGATCGACGCACATCACGACGATTGCATGCCGCAGAACGCGCGAGACTCACTCTGGCACGCTCTCGGTAGACCGGAGCGCATATCCTTTCGATACAAGCACAAGATGGCTTTTCTATCGATGACGCCCCTCGGCTTCAACTTTCTGCGCCAGAGAATTTATCGCTTCCTTGACGAGCACCTGCGGCAACGCAAGTCGCCTGAGAGCCTCCACTACGTGCTCGGGTTGCGGCCTTCCCGGCCTCACGGAGACATCTCATCGAGCAGCGTCTCGACGATGCGTGTTGCCCGGTCGCAGGAGGCCACGGAACGGGCCAGCTCAACCGTCCGAGCGGGCCCATCGCTACGCTGATCGCGTGCCGCCACGGCCAGCTGATTGAGATTCTCGCACTGCCGCAGCATTTCGGCCTCGGCATCCTCGAGCTGCGCGACACGAGCGGGTTCGTCCCCGGCCGCCGGCTGCATTTGCATGAGTTCGCTGAGGGCGCGATTGTGGCGACGAAAGACTTGCTGCGCGTAGTCACGGAACTCGTCGCTGTCGACGCGCAGGCGTCGACCATCCGGCGTGACCTGAGTCATGCAGCCCGCGGCCAGCAGACAAAGCAGCGCGCCCACGGCGCTGCACCGCAACCGTCGACGTCCCGCCCGGTGCCGGTCAGTCGCAAAGCGGCGCGTTGCCATGCAGCACTCGCCGCTGGACGAGGCCACGGAGCTAGGTGTCGAACTGTAGCAGTGAGAAAAGCGAGTACTGATCGAGCCGCTCCCGGCCCCTGAGTGCTCGCAGCTCGATGAGAGTGGCGCATTCGACTACGTCACCGCCGAGCATTTCGATTAGTTTTATCGTGGCGAGTAGCGTGCCGCCGGTGGCGACAAGGTCATCGACAACCAGCACGTTCTGGCCTTTGCTAACCGCGTCGCGGTGAATCTCCACCGCATTCGACCCGTACTCCAGCGCATACTCCTGCTTGAGCGTAGTGTGCGGCAGCTTGCCCTCCTTGCGCACCGGCACAAAGGAACGACCGAGCACATAGGCAATCGCCGAGGCGAAGATGAACCCGCGCGACTCGATCCCCACGATGACGTCGATGCCGGCATCGCGATAACGCTTGCAGAACGCATCAACGGTATACCGAAAAGCCTCGCGGTCGCGCAGCAAAGTCGTGATGTCGCGAAACAGAACGCCTTTCTGCGGAAAGTCCGGGATCTCGCGGATGTAGGGAGTAAGATCCATAAGCTTGCACCAAAGAAAAGCCCCGGCCGAGTGCTCGGCCGGGGCTTCTTCACTTAGATGCCTGGCAGTGACCTACTTTCACACGGGAGGCCCCCGCACTATCATCGGCGCAGAGCGTTTTCACTTCTGAGTTCGGGATGGGATCAGGTGGTTCCCGCTCGCTATGGCCGCCAGGCAAACCTTTCACCGAACGACAGACTCCCGCATGGGAGCCTGCCTCCGGTCGTCGTTCGGGTAGTCACGGCGCATGTGGTTGTTGCCCGCCCCAAAGTGCCGAGCGCCGGCGATTGGGGCCGACAGGCCGTTTGGGTGTTATATGGTCAAGCCTCACGGGCTATTAGTACGGGTTAGCTCAACGCATTGCTGCGCTTACACATCCCGCCTATCAACGTTGTGGTCTACAACGACCCTTCAGGGATCTCGACGGATCCAGGGAGACCTCATCTCGAGGGGGGCTTCCCGCTTAGAT
>JABAHR010000508.1_pt5 | contig 28571 bp, 24 predicted proteins | sample 7062101 | NCBI WGS metagenome assembly JABAHR01 (sample SAMN14534553, study PRJNA622989) | marine sediment metagenome | biome: marine biome [ENVO:00000428]; feature: marine pelagic biome [ENVO:01000023]; material: deep marine sediment [ENVO:00002113] | place: India: Gulf of Kutch | collected...
GTCCCCACGGAGGTGCGGATCCTGGTCGTTCCGGCGTTGTAGTCCGTCCAGACGACATCGAACCCGTAGATCCCGTCAGGGACGGTGATCGTCGGAGCCTGCCCCTGGACGCCGACGAATGCCTCGATGAGCTCGTCGGTGTCTGGGTAGGTGAGCAGAGGGTCGTGGGTGTTGGCAGGGTGGTTCTCCGGCTCTCCGCCTCCCACGTCATCGCGCAGCCAGATGATGCGAGTACCGACCCCAGTTCCGGTGGCGTCTTCCTCGATGTAGTCATGCCCTGGCTCGATGTTGCCCTTGGTGGTGTTGAGAGCACCTACGATGGGACCGCTCGGGGCGTAGAAGCCACCCTCCCAGAAGGCCTTAGACGGGATCGCCTTGATGCCGTTCCGGTAGACCATGAGCTCACCAGTGCCGACGCGGTACGAGGCCGCGCCGACCGAGGCGCTGAGGTCCTGCACTTGGTCGAAGGTTCCAGTGCCTTGCCCGGGCTCCTGGAAGTACCACTGGACGCCGACCCGCGCGCCGCCGAGCTTGATGGTCTCGCCATCCGACAGCGCAGAGCCGTCGGCCAGGTAGACCCGATTGTCGGCGCTGGTGTGAATGGCGATGACGAACTTGTCGTCTCCACCCGAGACGGTGTCGTAGGGGACCGAGCCGTTCGGGACCACGGTGACCGGGAGTGGGCCTGCGGAGCCTGCCTCCGCAGCTGTCCGGTCCAGGGTCACATAGGCCACCTCGTCGGGGCCGAGGGCTACGCTGCCGGCCGCGATGAAGTTGTCGCCAGTCAGGCCCGGGAACTCGAGCACGATGGGCTCGGACCAGCTCAGGACAGGAGTGGCCGAGTCCCAGTAGATGTCTCCTCCGCCAGTCATGCGGAGGTTCATGTTCTCGCGAACAGTCTCGCGGACCTGGGTGAGTTCGGTCTGCTGGCCGTACTGCGTCTCGGTCGCGCCGAAGTTCGTGAGCCCGTATCCGTCCCGGAGCCACTTCCCTCCCGGCATGACGAAGCTGGTTCCGACCACGGCACCGATGACGTAGAAGTCCAGCCGATCGCTGGCCGCACCCAAGGCGGCAAGGAAGGCAGGACCGGTCCCGGTCACGATGTCCAGATCGGTCCACGCCGCGGCAGAGGTCCGGTCGATCACGATCCAGGCAACGTCTCCGGCCACCATCGGGCCAATCGAGCCGGCGGTGATGGTGTTCGCGAGGGTGCCGTGGATCTGGCTGAAGATGTTCAGCACGATCGAGGAGGACCACGTGAGAGTTCCCGAAGCCCAGTCAAAGTCGCCGATGATCTCCAACGGAACGCGGACGCGGTTCAGCTCCTCGAGGAGCGCGTTGTCGTTCTCGGCCAGTCGCTCGAGGGCGCGGTTGATCCCGGTGGTGGGGATGGCCCCACCGTCCGTACCCGTGATCGGTCCCGACAGCAGCTGCTCGAGGTGCTGGATGAGCTCGGTCGAGGCACTGATCTCCGCCCTGGTCTTGAACTCACTCATGGACTAGAACCTGATCTGCCAGCGAATCTGGAGGGTGAACTCCTGGGTCTTCGTGAACGCGCCGAAGGTCTTGCGCGCGATGAAGTCTCCCCTGTTGGAGTAGAGCGCCGCCTCCGAGATCGTGGCGTTGGCCTCGGACTCGTCGTACTCGAAGATGAAGGTCACGTAGGGGTTGAGCGCGTCGAGCTCCACATCACCGACGTCCTTGAACGTGTCGGAGGGCCCGGGGAGGACGATCGGAACTTCCAGGATCTCAGTAGCAGGGGGAGCACCGTCAGATGGAGTTTCCGCTGTGGTCCCAGATCCCAGCTGGATCTGGCCGATGACCGCGTCGGAGTCTCCCGCTAGGCTCTCGCCGGCAAAGGTAGCCGGGATCAGGATGCGGCGCATCATGTCCCGGCCAGAGATCGGGGGAGTCCCTCCAGGATTGATGAACGAGGTGACGATGTTTCGTCCCTTGATGACCCGGTACACCTCTCCCTTGCGAGGGCCGTGGGCGTAGATCAGCCGCGCCTCGACGTACCCGCGGGGCTTGAAGACATCGACGACGTCTCCCGCCCGCTTGAGGAAGGCGACCCACCACCTATGGAGAGTTGTGACCAGACGATTCATCAGCTTCTTTGTCCTTCGGGAGGGCGGGGGATCGGATCTCCTGCTTCTCGTCCTTGTAGATAGCTGCCACAGGCTTTCCCCGCCGCTTCAGGATGACCTGGACTGGATCTCCCTTCGGAGAAAGGAAGTCGCGGAGACGGCTCATAGTATCACCCTCATGGGAGCACAGGTTCTGCAAGGTCACTGGAGATGGTGTCGCCCGAGCTCTGACCGAACCAGTCAGTGAAGTCCTGGGTGACTACGGTGGTCTGAGTGTCTGGTAGATCCTGCGACAGAGGGAGCACCGAGCTCGGGCCTCGGCGAATCATCTGAACACCAGCCGCCGTGTCTCCGGTGTAGTTCGCATCGAGAGTGATGGTGGTGCCAGGGCCGTCGATGGAGAGAACCTTCACTACCGGGCTTCCCGTGACCGGGTTCAGGGTGTCCTGAAGCGGAACGACCTGGATGTAGTCTCCCACCCCGACCACTCCGGTCTGGCTGGACGTCGCGGTGATCGTGGGAGAGCCGTTCGTCGCTGTGAAGGTCCCTGCCAGAACTTCGTCAGCCAGGAAGGTCGAGACGCTGGGGAAGTTGTCGTGTGCTCCCGCTACCAGCTCGAGGGAGGTGTTGTTGGTGACGCTCGCAACCTCCACCCAGGAGCCGTCAGGCAGAGCAAGGAACTTGTCCGTCACGGCGCCGGCTCCGATCTCACCAGTGAAGTTGGTTCCTACGCCCGTGACGGTCGTGGAGGTGTTCGTAAGGGAGACCCGCCCAGTAAGGAGTGTCTCTTGGTAGCCGGGAGAGAGCGTAGCGACGAAGGACACCAGCTCGTCTGGGCAGGCCTCCTGGAACCTATCGTAGAAGATCTCCCCGAACTCGGGGTCCAGCACCGCCATCTTGTAGGTGAAGGTGGCGTAGGGGAAGGCATCTACGAAGTCCAGGGTGTCGTCATCGGTGACGGTATCTACCTCGTCCCAGAACAGAAGCTTTCCTGAGACCGTGTAGTCGAGTCCCGTGGCATCACTGGGCATCGGGATGTCAAGCGTCAGGTTCTGGCCGTCCACGATGACGAGAACCTCTGCGTCCCCCACCCCATCGATGTAGATCTTGTCCCCAACCACCACCTCGGCACCAAGAGCCAGGAAGTCGGCTGTCGCGTCGTAGAAGTTGTGGGAACCTGCGGTCGTCTCTCCGGTGGAGGACTCTCGGTACAGGCCCACTGCAAGGCGATCTCCAGGAGAGACAGACGTGAGGAAGTCCGTAGGAGTCCCGAAGATGTCGGCAGCACCGGCAGCCTCGGTGAGGCCAAAGGTGAGGGTCACGAACCCGTCGAGAAGCGTAGACGTCCCCCGCATGGCCGCGCTGGTTCCGTCCCAGGGAGCAGCCTCGGTGACAGGAGGATCCTGTGTAGCCTGACCGTAGCGCCAGTCGGCTTCCTCCCCCTCGTAGAGGTTGTCGTCGTAGGAGATGACGAAGGTGTCACAAGGGATGTCGTACAGGTTGAGGGTGACGGCGAGCGTGAGGTCGTCCGTCATCTCCACATCGTCAACGAGCTCCTTGAACACGAGGAACAGGGCCTTCTTCCAGGTGGGCTTGATCTTCTCTACGAAGTTCGCAGCGTCCGAGAGAGTCTCGAGGTCGAAGGCGTCGAGGTTCAGGCGAACCTGGAAGGTGTGATACTTCTGCAGCTCGTTGAAGGTGAGCGAGTTGACGAACCAGTCGGGGTCGTTGATGTAGTCGATCACCTCGACGCCGCGGGACAGCGGATCGAACAGGTCGACCTCGTCCCCAACCTGCAGATCGGTCCCGACCAGGAGTGGGTACAAATAGTCCCTCCCAGCGACGGTGATCAGCCCCAGCGTACCAGAGAAGGCTGGGTTTACTGACTCGACAGTTCCAGCCTCGTCAGCGATGGGAAGCCCGACCAGGAGGTGCACTCCGAGCTGGATGGCGGAGACCGTCGGTCCCTGGAAGTAGGCGTAGTACAGACCTCGGACCCGAGACTTGTACTGGTCGGTACTGACCTCGTCGAGCTCGACATTCAGGCCGAAGTTGTCTCGGAGGTACCGCTCGTCGTAGGCGACGTACTCTGCCCACAGAGGCTGGAGCTGCGGCTCCTCGAACAGGATGGTCGAGCGGGCGTCGATGGTGGACGACAGTGTCCTGTACTCGACGTCGAAGTCCGTTCCCTCGAACAGGAGGTAGTCCGGTTCGGTGATGACGTTCTGCAGTCTCGGAAGGGAGAGAATGAGGTCCGTCACCGTGGGGTCGAAGAACCGCCACTCGTCAGTGGTGAAGGACATCTTCTTCAGCCGAGCGTCCGGCGGAGAGCTGAAGATGAGCGTGGTCAGAGACCGGGTGTCCAGCGAGCTCACACCGAACTGGTCGGCCGTGAAGGTTGGGTCCAGCGCATCGGCCGGCAGGTCCATCGAGACCGAACTGACCTCGACCTCGCCCACAATCTCGTACTCGAAGCCGTCCACATCGACGGGAAGAGCCACTGGCGTCACTGTCAGGAGAGAGCCACCCACCGACTGAATGGTGTAGTCCCTCCCAAAGGCAACGAGGATGTCTCCCTCGACGATCCCCTCGGTGTCGAAGTTGACCGTGTCGTCGGTCATCTGGTTGGTGAAGGCTGCGCCGAGCTCGTCCCCCGTGGTTCCCTCGGTCCCTGCGATCTTCTGCTTCCGCAACTCGGTGGTGGTGAGGACGATTGCGCCGGTGTTGGCGGTGTAGGTCGCAGAGAGGCGGTAGTCCGTGTCGATCTTGAGCTCGAAGAAGTCGATGGCCGCGGTGCCGGTTCCGTCCGGATCTGCGTGGTAGATCGCCGGGCTGACAGCGTTGGCCGATACCTCATCACCCAGCAAAGCGATGCACAGGGCGTTCTTCAGACCCGAATCCAGCGAGCTGAAGTAGCCGAACAGGGCGCCTGCGTGCGTGTCCGCGGAAGACACGGAGAGCTCAATCTCCCAGGCAAGAGACGCCCTCTGATCTACAGCTCCCCGAAGAGGTACCGTAGCCTTGTCGTGTCGAGCCCTGTTGGACACGTTCCCGGTGAGGATGCCCAGGTCAGCGTCGTAGGTGAAGATGTCAGCAACGCCCACGAAGGTCAGACCTGGATCGACCCCAAAGTCCTCCTCGCGAAACAGGTCGAAGAGGATCCACTTCCTCTGACCCAGCACGGGAACCGTACGCAACGACTTCGCATAGTCGATCTGCCAGAGGTTCAGAAGGTCTGCGACCTCTCCCTGCATAGCTCCCGACCAGGTAACGGAGAAGATCTCCTGGTCTGCCATGAGGGTGCGGTAGAAGTCCGGGAGGAGCTGCCAAATGAACTCCGCGCTCATCTCCGTGTCGAACACCGGGTCGTAGACCTGGTCGGACACCACCGAAGAGATGAACGTGCCGCCGGAACCGCCGAAGAGGATCGCCATCAGGGCACCTCGTCAGGCGGCCCGTCCGGGTTCCGGTAGGCAACCAGAGCCTTTACCCTTCCGACGTTGTCGTAGAAGCGGAAGGCCTGCTGGATGTTGGGGTTGATCTCCGTCACCACGGACGCGGACTCCGTCACTGCCACGGTGACGTTACCCGTTTCCGGGTCCACCGCGACAGCAGCGACGTTCTTCTCCTCGCCCTCAAGGATCTTGAATGTCGCCTCAGCTTCTGTCACCGCCGGAGTTGAGTACAGGAACTCGGACCGCCGATCCTCGTCCATCTCCCCGTCAGTGACAGAGAACACTCCGATGCTGGTGGCGATGTAGAGCCTGTCTGCGCGCTTGTCCATGTCGTTGATCGCGGCGACAGGGAACGCCAGCTGGGAGACATTCCCGCGGACGATCAGATCGTTGAACAGCGGAACCGGAGAGGTGAAGTTTCGAGTCTCGAACCAGTCCTGGGTGCGGTTCACGGCCACCGACCCGGTACCGTTGGCGAAGTAGAGGTCGAGCTCGGGACTGAGGTAGACCGCGCCGATGGAGCGGACGACGTTGTAGGTGAACCCAGAATCCGTCAGGAGGAGCTCTGGCTCCACCACCAGGCGGTTTCCTGGGATGACCTGTTGAACCTCGGTGACAGTCCGAGGGGCAGTCGTGTCCAGGTCGAGGACATCTCCTTGCTGGACACGAAGGCCTAGCCAGTTCGTACCAGCGTCCTGGAAGAAGGGAGACGTGGGGTCGATATCCCCATCGTCCTCCACGCTCCAAGCCGACGCAAGGGACTGACCTACAGGGTGCTTCACCACACGGGGATCTGGGTAGAGCGCAATATCAAGGGAGATGGCGCACAGGCCTCCTGACTGGCCGACCACCGCGATCGAGGTGAGCTGGCGCAGGGTGCCGAGATCGTTCTCGGCCTTCCAACCTGCCCACACCCGAGCGTCCACAGAGTTGCACACGTCCGAGAACAGCGTCTTGGTCGGAGAAGCATCCGAGACGCCGTCCAGGTAGGTGTCCTCGTTCCGGAAAGCCAAGCCTGTCGTGGAGAACCAGCTGACCTCTCCGAGGAACATGCCGCGGTCCTGCCGGAAGTCGGCGATGCGTAGGCCGTCGTTGGTGGCGATGAGCAGGAAGCCATCGACGAACCTCACGCCGCGGATCAAGGTGATGGACCTGCCTGCGAGTGGTCCGAGCGCGGGGACCGAGGAGCGACGGAGCTCGAAGCGCATCCACACGTCGATGGTGTCTGCGTTGATGATCACCACTTCTTTGTCGGTGCCGACCACGATGATGCGCCGCGGGAACTGCGATTGCACTCCGCGGTTGATGCTGTCCGTCTCCTCGTACCAAGTGGCCAGGAACGGCTTCCCCTCCAGAGCAGCATCTGCTGGATCTCGCCGGCCGTCCTTGTACCAGAACCCGTCTGCGGCGTAGCCCGTGTACTCGCGGTCGGGGTTGTAGAACCGCTGCTGTCCGGACTTCGAGAAGTCCAGCGCCTCGATGAAGTCGCTCAGAAGGACCGGGGTGCCGTTCGAGTCGTCGTTCCCGGTGGAGATGAGCGGAGGTGGATCCTGCAGCTCGGGGACGGGGGCCGCCTCCGGCTCGTTGATGACCAGACCTCGAGTGGCACGGGCCAGGCCGCCGGATGGGTCCGTCGCGCCGAGCCCAATGGTTGCTCGGCCGGCCGGGATGTACGAACCGACAGTCCTGGACACGAACTACTCCTTGGACAGGAGCGTTTCGAGGTTCCCATCCACATCGTAGGTGCAGGTGACGTTGAACTCGGACAGCGGAGAGTCGGCGTCCGCATCGGCAGGGGTGGCGTAGGCCGCCAACGTCGCGGTGAGGAGCCTGCCTTCCGCGTCGTAGGTGGGGTTCTTGATGCGGTGGTTGCCCTGGACCATGCCCAAGATGACCTGCATCGCACCGCCGAAGGTGTCGGTGTCGACGTGGCTCGCCTTGAGCGTGTCCCATACCGCCTCTGCGATCTGGGCGGGAGAAGCGCCGGCACTGATGTTGTCGAGGGCTTCCGCGGTGCTTCCGACGACGATGGCGTAGGTGGCGAGGTCGGTGGACCACACCTCACCTGCGATCGTGGCGGCATCCACCGTCCCCGCAGCCGCCAGCGCCTCCGCGGTGCTCCCTCCAGTGCCGCTGTGCTCGCTGAGATCCTCCTCCCAGACCTGGTCCGCGACGTCATTTGCGTCTGGAAGGGAGGCGATGTCCTGCACGAGCTGGCCGGCCTTGGTCGCCGGAGGACCGCTGTGGGAGACCAGGTCCTCGTCCCACACGCCGTTGACGACGTCGGTGACGGCTGCGGCCGAGAGCTCGGCGGTGGCCGACACCTCGGTCTCGATCTTCACGTACTCGCGGACAGGCTGAGTGGTTTCGACGATCGCGACGAAGAAACCAGGACCACCAGCCCCGACCTCAGTGAGGCGCGCAAGCGGGACGTCGAACTCGTACAGGCCTGGGAGGTCCGTCGCGTCCACCTCCACCATCGGGTTGGTCGGAGCAGGCCCTCCCGGAACCCACAGCGTACCGCCGTTGTTGAGGTACTCTCCCGTATCGATGCGCTGGACAGTCACAGTCGGAGAAAGCCCCGTCTGCCCGACGCCTGCCGACACGATTTCTGCAGTGACCCTGACGTCGTCCCAGCTGTGCGTCTCTTGCCTCATGCGACTTGCCTCATGTGAGTCACTACCCCAGGGGTTTGCGGGCGACTATCATAACGGGCAAGCCAGGAGCGACCCCGCATGGATCCCGTGTGCCGAGCCGCGCTCTGCAACGAGCCTGCAGAGAGATTACCAGACGAGATGGCCTTTCTCGACATCCACCTGTGCGGTGGACACCAGAAGCGGTTGCGCGCTGCCGGCGAGAGCATCGAGAACCGCGACTGGTGGCGAGCTGCCCTGATGGTGGAGGCTCGTCGTCTGCTGTACCCGACCGGAGATTTCACCGTCCTCAGCGTTCTACAAGGGGGAGTGAAGTGATACGGGTGTTCACTGAGAAGGAGCTCCTCGAGAGGCTGCGGGAGCACAAAGCGACCGGCCTCGAGCCTGAGCACTGCAGGAAATGCGGGACTCTGTTGGACCGCCTGATGCGAAACGGCCAGCTCTTGTGGAACTGCCACCGCTGCGACGGGGAGGAGTACGCTACGGCTCGGTGACATCGATAGCGTCCTCGTCCGCGATGTAGTGCTGGATTCGGTCGCTGGTCAGCGCATCCTGACTGAACACACCAACCCAGGTCCGATCTCTCTGCTGGGACAGACCTACGAGGGTCACCGGGAGGACGACGTGCGAGGCCCCCTCGTCGTACAGGGCATCGACGACATCCGACACCTGCAGGTCGTCAGTCGGATCGAGAGCGTTGATGAACTCCACCACGGTCTCCTTGCCGGTCACCACATCCAGATCTCGAATCTGCATGGACGTCCTGACGTAGGACGGGACGAAGTGGCGAATGAGGACATCCTCGCTGACGATCCTGTTGTCGTCGGCGTCGGCAAACGCCTGAATCTCAACCAGGTTGCTGGCAAACTCGTAGGCAAGACGAATGGCCGGCGCGGTGAACGTCACGCCGAGCTCGGTGGTGTCGTTCACGAAGGGGGTGATCTCGAAGTACGGAAGCTCTCGCGTCGAGTAGCTGAGAACGGATTGGGTTGTGCGAAGCGACCACCCCTCGCTGACCACGCCATCATGGAGGAAGCTGGTTCCTTCTGCCTGGTTGCCATCCGTTCCCGTGACCAACGCCTCGACCTCGATGTCGAAGATGTAGAGCCCTGTGTCGGAGTCCTGGCCCATGCTGGACTCCAGGATGCCTACGTGGATCTCCCACGGCTGCGCCACGATAGGGACGGTGATCGTTTCCCTGACGGTGATGTCGGTGTCTGGGCCGACGAACGTGATGGGGCCGACCACGCAGTAGAAGACACCTCCGATCTCGATTCGGTCCCCGATCGCAACCGAGGCTGTAAGATCTCCGGGAAGTGTGATCACGCTCCCAACGCTGTTCGCGTTGACTCCCGAGAGGCCCGTAGCCTTCGGGCGGAACACACGACCGTTCGGAGCCTGGAATCGAGTCCCGGCATAGGTGACGTAGGCGTTCACTGGATCTCGGAAGTAGAGCCGGATGGTTCCTTCCGCCTCCGTCGAAGCGTCCCCTCCGGTCAAACCGTCGAGCGTTACCGCTGTCAGGAGATCCTTCATTGGGATGGTGATCCCCAGCTCCTCCAGAGTAAGCGGGTCCAGGAAGCTGACACTCGTGATCCGCAAGAGAGGGAGCTGGATATTCTCGATGGTGCGGTTGTCTCCCTTCGCTACCGGATCTCCGAAGGTGTCCAGCAGGGCTTCATTGATCGGAGATCCAGGGATGGGGGAAACAGGAAGTCCGGCGTCGTCGAACACAGGGTTCCCGTTGTCATCCTCGGCAATCAGGTCGTACAGCGGGACGGTGATGAGGCCTTCCTGCCGCCTCACGATGTCGTAGACTCGACCGAACAGACCTCCCGGGAGAAGGTTCGGGGTGATGTCGAGCCGCGTCTCTGAAGGGACGTCGTCGATCTCGTAGATGCCGTCGTCCAGGAGCAGGAAGTCCCCGGCCTGGACCCCGCGCTTCAGGAAGAAGCCGAAATCGTCGTCGAAGAAGGAGGTGTCGGGGCCGGCAACGGTCTCTCCGTTGCCGCCGTTGTAGACGCGGAACCCCTTGTCGGTGAGGTCCTCGATGTCCAGAGAGTCCACATCGGGATCGGCCTGGTAGACGTACACATCCGTCTTGCCTCCGATGTGGATGTGTGCTCCCAGATCGCCATGGCCCCAGGAGGGATCCTCCGGAGGCGTAATGTCGAGGGAGTTCCTGCCCGAGATCCCTCCGGGAATGTCGGAAACATCAGTGAGCCCTGTCACCACGTCCCGGCGCATCTCCGGATCCCCGAAACCGATGATCTGGAGAATGGAGATCTCAGGAAAGTTCTCTGGAATCACGAACGCTACACCACGGGCTGTGATGAGATTCCGAATCGTGATGGAGTCCCTGGTACGGGCGATGCCTTCCTCTTTGGTCTCCGCGGCCAGCCCAGAGCGGAACCGGCTGAGGTTCGTCACCCTCCTCGACCCGGAGAGGCCGGACACGGAAGTCAGAGACCCGGCCTCGATGTTGTACTCCTCCCCAGCGTTCTCGGCCTGGAGGTTGACGTCCCAGTAGTAGAGGTTCCCGGACTGCTGGAAGCTCATCTGGGTAGCGTTGATCTGCTGTACGCCTGTCGGGAAGAAGTTGAGCCCGCTCCCCGTAGAGAACTGGGTGAGCGGCGTGACGATAGCGGACTGCGGAACGCTGTAGAAGATCCGGGCGATGCCAGTAGCGAGCTCACCAGTCTGGAGAGTGGTGAAGTAGTTCCCGAGGAGGGCATCCACCTCGTCACGGGTCATCTGCTGGTAGTTGTTGAGGCTCTGCGCGATCTTGACGCCGTTGATCTCCCGACGGAGCGGATCAGCCATCGCGATGAAGGCTCGAATCGTCAGGTCGCGCATCGCAGAGAACGTGGAGACGTCTACCCCCGGGATCTCCACAGTCAGGCGCTCTACCAGGAAGGTTTCGAGGTCCACCTCGAGCGGGCTCCCGCCCACCCTCTCCAGCAGAGGATTCAGGAACTGGGTCCGGAAGGCCGAGCCCTCTGAGGTGTCCAGGTCTGGGTCGTACTCCTCGGCAAGCTCGAGGGAGAGAGTCAGTAGGGTTTCATCGATGGACATGGGAGCCTCAGAGTACCAACGGAACGAGGGCCGAACTACCCGCAAAGGTCGTCAGGCGTACGCTGGCCTGGACCTCGAGAGTCTCCTCGAAGAACACGACATTTCCCAGGGAGAGGGTGAGAAGCCTCTCGTCGGAGGGCAAACCGCTCTCGCGAGCTTGAGCGTTCAGAACCTGCTCCTCTGTCGAGGAGATAGCCTGAGAGAGCATCGTCGCGATCTTGGACTGGCTTCCTGGATCGAGGTTCGAGCCCACCAGCTTCAGCAGGTTGCCTCCTTGACCGAGAAGGAAGCGGTTGCTTCCGACACTCGTGAGCAAGACCTTCACGACACCCTGGATGAGTTTCTGAATACCTTCCACCCGCTCCACCTGTAGCGTGGGACCAAAGAACAACCGGACCCTGCGCTTCCCAGTGACCTGATTGGAGACCACCACCACACTCATCTGAGTGACTGGGACATCATCAAACGTCGGACCGGGCGTCACCAGAAGGACGGTGTCAGAGACGATGATGAAGGTGTCGACTCCGAAGTCGTTGATGAACACCCTCTGCGCAAAGCGCATACCGCCACCGGAGGCCGTGACGCGGATAGTGCGCGGGGCCGCGCCAATGATGTCCTCGAGGCGCGTCACCTGAAGATCGTCGACGACGGAGATGACCTGTAGATCCGTAGTCACTTGATCTCCTCGAACTCATCAGGGTGGTCGATCATGTACTGCACTGCGTCTCGAACCTTGCCGTACCGGATGGCCACTCTGTCTCGGAGGGAACCTGTCTTCGCAATCCAGGGCAGGGTGGAATCCTGGTCCAGGATAACCCCGCTGACGACTTTGCCGGTCAGCTCGTAGATAGCCCGATTCCGAAGTTCCTCGAAGCTGATGGATGACAGGGACCGGGTGACCTCATCAGAGACCATGTCCCGAATGCCCTCAGACAGAGCCACACGTACATCCACGTCCTCGCCGAGGGCGCTATCGCTCAGGTAGTTGGTGGCGTTGGTCGCGGAAGGCGAGCTCTTCCCCGTAGCCGGATCGATGCCGGCGACGTTCGCGTCCAGGGCGGCGCTCGGCGAGGAGAGGCTGCCGACCGACTGGACTGCGCTCCGAGCGGAGCTGGAGTAGCTGGACTGCTCTGCACGCAGACTGATGTACTCATCCACCTTTCCGTCCAGGAGTAAGTCGATGGCTCGGTCCATTCGGACGGACTGCAGCAGGTCGATGGCTGACGATACCGTCTGGTTCACCTCAACACTGAAGATGCGGATGATGTCGCGCAAGGAGATGAGCTGCTGCCGCAACCGCTCAGCCTCGTTGAGTGCGGACGACACTGAGTTGCGCTCGAGCTCCCAGGACGCCACGAGCTTCTGCTCGAGCTCGGGAGTGACGACGATAGTTGTCGTGTTCGTCACTGAGGTCAGAAAGACCTTGGCGACCGTCGTATCGTCGTAGGTGACAGTGAGGCGATCCCCGTACTCTGCGCTGCTGAAGTCCGCAGCAGGGTCCGTGAAGATTCCAGAGAAGCCGTCCTGGTCTCCGTCCTCGACCACCTCCCCTGCAGCGCCGGAGGCGATAGGGATGATGAGCTCGCCGCCATAGTCGATGAGAACCTCTGCCACCTTCAGTCGCAGAAGGCTCGTGTCGGGGTCCAGCGAGATGGCGTCGTTCTCTCCAGAGAACAGCAGGTACTCCCCGTGATAGATCGAGCCGCCTTCCACAATGACGTAGCTTTCGCTCGTCAGGCCGGCCTGGGCAGAGCTGCCCAGGAAGATCTGCATATCCGGAGTGGCCGAGACAGCATCGGCTATCCCGAACCGCCCGTAGCCCCAGATAGTGAGGGTCTGGCCGGCGACGGGGAGAGGAGCGACCTCCTCGGCGAAGAACACAGTTGTCCTCCCCGTGAAGTCCTCGAGAATGCGGTAATCGATCTCCGTGGTCCCTAGAGCGATCTGGGTGTTGACCTGGAAGGCCTCGAAGAAACCGTCCCCGTCCAAGTCCAACGCCTGAAGGAAACGTGCGGTGGCTGGCTGAGTCCCGATGGTCAGGTCAACCCGGAAGTCCTTCAGCGCATCACTGTAGCCTCCGGTAGGGGAGTCATCGAAAGCGAAGGCGCCGTCGTAGTCCGAGACGCGGGAGCTGTAGAGCCCCGAGCCATCCTGCACGACCTGGAACACCATGTTCTTCCCTGCGCTCGTCGAGAACGCGGGGCTCACCTCCAGCGTGTTCTGGTTGTAGATCTGAACGATGTCGAACCGGCGCTGCTTCGCCAGAAGGTCCATCCCGGGCTTCACGGCGCCGCCTACGGCGTATGAGGCTGTCTCCCCCATCGGCACAGAGTCCGAAAGCCAGACCTCTGTAGACGAGATCACAGTGTCGATGGTGGTGCGAATCTCCTCCGGGGTACCGGGCTTCCAGACAAACAGGCGCCCTTCGGTGCCCGTGAACGGGGCATCTCCGCTAGTGTCGAAGAAGTGCCTGCTGCGGAGATCCGACACTACGGACCAGGGCCTCGTGAATCCAGTCTTGGGGAGGATCTGGTAGTTGGTGACCTCCCCGACAACCCCGGCCGGGGAGAGAGTCAGCTGGTTCTCGCTTCCTACCGAGACAATGAAGAAGGTGTCGCCGGCATTGGCGCCGGACAAGATCGTGATCTGATGCTTCGTGGAGGCCACGCCAGCGGTCTGGAACTGCGCGTTCTCGTCGAGCAGGGTGACGGTGTCGGTGAACTCTCCTGCACCCTGCACCAGAGGGAAGATCAGAAGATCGCTTCCTGGACTCGCACCCAGGAACTCCCCCAGCTCAGCGAGCTTCAAGATCTGGTAGTCCACCCCGTCCACAGTCAGCACGGGGGTCTTGATTACCTCTACCGTCTCGCCGCCCTGAATCTCCTCCACAGTGACGCTTGAATCCACCCCAGCAGTGATGAAGTCGTCAGTGGTCTGCCGGAAGATGTTCGAGAAGGTCCCTGGAGGCACGTAGATTGTGGCGACACCGGATATGGACGGGAGCGTCAGAGCATCCGCCGGATCTACGCGCACGAAGTTCTGGCCAACCTCGATGATCTCCCGCTCACCGGGATTCACCGCCACGTTGATGATGTCTCCCAGGAGCACGCCGGACTGGAGGAAGTTCACGGTGTCCGAGAAGACGATGTCGTTGGCGGTCGGGACGATCTCCCAGTCCACGATCTCGTTTGTGAAGGTGGTTCCCGTCTCCACCACAGTTTGCGAGACGACAGAAGTGATGGGATAGTCGCCGGCCTGGCTTGCAGGAGCCAAGACACGGAGGCTGTCTGCGGTGCTGACCCCATCGGACAAGAACGTCGCGTCCGGGTCGTAGAGTTGGTTGTCTGCTCCAGGCTTCCAGATGGTGTATGTCGCGCCTGACCCAGGGCCGAAGTTCGTTCCGTTGTCCAGCTCCAGTTCGATCTGAGACAGGACCGCCACCACGCTGTAGGTACCGTCGGCCGTCGTACCTACAACCTCCACCTGGTCCCCTACGGAGACCCCGTCAGATAGGAAGGTCGCGGACGTATCCTCGATGAATGTCCCGTCGTGGTCCGTCGTTGTGCCCGTGAGGTCGATCTTGAACAGCTCGCCGGCGGTCCCGTCTGCGCGGATGTTGGTGGCATCGGTCGCGACAACCGTGACTCTCTGCAGAAACCCGCCGGACGTGGGGTTGCTGATGATGGTCAGGTCTTCGGAATCCCCGGAGGCGTGCTCGGTCCAGAAGTCATTGGCGAGGGACTGGAAGTACTGGCCAGGGAAGTGCGCGGTGATGGCGTATCTCTGAAGATCCGTGCTCACCTGCGTCGCTGGGGAGATTGTCAGCTGGTTGATGCTGTCCACCGACTCAACGGTGTGGAGCCGGCCGGTATCCACGAAGACCAGGGACATGCCCTCCTGGATACCGGAGGCGATGAAGTTTACGGACAGGTCCGCAAACGTAGTCGTAGTGGGTCCGGGGTAGTTCACGAACCCGTTCTCGCTCACGAACACCGGCCCACCACCGGGACCGAACAGCAGGAGCTCTCCGTCCGTTCCGGTGATGATGGGGAGGATGGGCTCAGCTCGCCCGATCCCGGAAGCTACAGATGAGGTGAATCCGGTCCGTCCATCCCCTGCCGGTCCCGCGATGACTATCCCTTCCGGATTCGGGGCGGAGCCAATGATGACGATGGCAGCTTCTGCGGCTGCGAGCTCGACGAGGAGATCCTCGGAGATACGGCCCTGCACCTCAGTAGACAGGGTCGGGATCCTCGATTCCAGCGTCTGAAGGGCAGCCTGAATGGAGCTCAGGACTGTGGAAGACACCCGAGTTCGCAGGTCCGAGTCCTGGTACTTCTCGAGCAGGGAGAAGGTGTTCTCCCTCCGCTCGATGACGGAATCCCACTGGGTCAGCAGGGAGGCCATAGCAGCTCGGACGGTTCTTACAGCTGCAGAGCGATTCCCCTCATCGACGTTTGGGAACACCTGGTCCGACATGAACCCTTCGATGTCGGTCTTGAAATCCTCCAGCGCCTCGTCACCGAACACTCCGTCCACGGCTACGGAAGAGCTCAAGCGAACCAGGTTGACGCGCGCGGACTGGAGCTGGGTGAGATCGGCGATGCGATCCGGCTCGTCGGGAGTGATCGCTTGAAGCCCGTCTGGACCTTGCAAGATCTCCAGTGTCCTGATGGCAGCCTCGACGTCTGCCAGGAGTCTCTGCGCCGACAGGTAGACCAGGTAGAAGACGGTGTCCTGGTCCACCAGAAGGGACGTGAGGACGATCTGCTGAATGCGAGAGAAGACGGCGTTGTTGTCCGTCGTACCTAGCGTCGCGTCCTGGACGTAGTTCACCGTCCGGGGGAGATACCGCTCAACTGCTGCAAGAACCTGTTCACGAGTGATTGCCATCGACTCTCCGCCGGCATTCTATCCTGCGAAGGTCACGGGATGACGTTCACCGTCTTGGGAGCCCCCGGCAAGATCACGGCGGGACGGTTGAACAGGATGATGTCGTTCCCTTCCTGATCGGTGATCTCATCCACCTTTGTCGTGTCGACATCGGTGATGGTGAGCGTGGTGGAGCCCACCGACAGTCCGATGTAGCTGCTGCCTTCGCTCTTGCCGAGGATGCTGTCGTCGCCGATGTCGATGGTGAGGGCCGTGTTGTTGATCTTCTCGATGGTCTCGCCGTTGGAGAGCGTCCCGTTCACGTAGACCGTCAGGTACTTCCCGACCTGCACGTCCTCCGCGGCCGGCTCCGCGAACTCCACGGACACCAGGTAGGGGAAGATGATGTCGATGAGGTTGGCCGAGGAGGCATCCGGGATGGTGACCTCTTGGTAGATCCAAGGAAGCAGGTTCGGCAGCTCGAGCGTGACCTTCGCGCCTCGGATGAGATCGAACTCGACGTACCCATTTCGGTCGGCCTTGATCGTCAACCGTTCCTGCAAGACGAGGGTGCTTGTGACAATGCCCATCGGGAGGTAGCAGTACCGCAGGATGAACGCGTAGCCAGCCAGGGGCTGGTTGTGCGCGTTCCGCAGATACCCGGAGACTCTGCACAGGTCCGGGTCAGTAGCAACCGCAGTGTCGATGGGGGAGCCAGTGACGGTGGATGCGTTGGCCATCAGGTCCGCACTCCCATCGCTCGGAGGCGCTGAAGGTTCTCGTTGACCCAGCTTGGATCCATGCGCCGGCCAAGGACGTCCCAGTTCACCATGCGCGGGGCGACCTGCTGCCCGAACCACTTGTCGAACCGGTTGGCCATCGGAGCCTCCGTAGGCTGCTTGTAGCCCAGCGAATGCTCCATCAAGGAGCCCATGTTCGAGACGCGCCCCGGAGATGCCTGGTACTCGACTGGGGTGCCCTGGTACGTGCCCTTGATGTTGACTCCGTGGTAGCCGGGACGGGTCTTGGCAGAGGCGGCCAACCCAGTTACGCCCTCGGCCTTGAGGGCATCCATCAGGGCTTGGACCTCTTCCGGCGATCGGGCATAGGTCTGCATGCCCAAGAGGTCATCCGGCACCTCGGTCAGTCCTTTGGCCGTGATGGACTCTGGAGTCTTCACGCGAGCTCGGTGGGTCTTGATGCCGCGGGCCTTGAGCTTCTTCATGAGCTCCTGGCCTGCACCGACCGCCTTCTGGCGCTGGGCGTGGAACACTCCGGGAGCGGCTGCGAGCTCGGTCCCTCCGAGAAGGGCCTGCTTCAGAGCCTTTGCTCCGATCCGCGCTGTCTCACGGACGGCAACCTTCTCGAGCTCGGGGTCGGCGAGGATGAGGCCCAGCTCGCGTACGAATGCCTTCTTGGTCATGTCGGATACCGCGGCAGCCATGACCTGGTCCGGGTTCCAGGGGGTGATTCCTTTCTCCACGCGGCCAAGTGGCCCAGCCTTGGTCGCCCCGAATCCATGCTCTCGCGCCCACTCATAGAAGTGGTTGTGCACCTTACCCGTCAGGGTGAGGTCGGACCACGGCGTGTCCTGAAGAGTCTTTCTGGGGTCGCGCTGGCTTCTGATCTTGCTGCTGGTCCAACCGCCGAACGCAGCCTGAGCCCTCTGCTCCTCTGCCTCCTCGGCAAGGTTCTTGATGGCATCGAGGTGTCCCGCGTAGATCTTCTCGGCCGCGTCCAGCTCCTTCTTGGCCTTCCTTCCCAGCCGAGAACTCAAGCCACGAGGCTTGTTTTTGAAGACGCTGACGTTCCGGCTGTAGTTGTCCAGAGCTTCCCGGAGAGGGTCCATGTACTGATTGACAGCTCCCTCTGCTGCCCGTACGTCGGCCTTGGCGAGTTGCCGTAGCCGAAGCTGAGCTCCTGCCAGAGACAGACCAGCTCCTCCGATGGCTCCGATGAGCGCGGCCTTGGCTCGAGCTGCGGCACGGGCATCGCGCTCCTCTCGACTCATGGAGCGAGACAAGATCTCTCCGTGCTCGTTCATCCACTCCAGAGGCTCGGAGGTCTTGTAGGAGAGGTGAGACCCTATGCCTCCCGCAGCGCCGCCAAGAACTGCGCCGACGAGCCCCTCAAGGGCACGGGCACCTGCATACGACTTGGCGGTCTTGTCCATCACACGCGTACCCAGGTCACAGAGTTGGAGAGGAGCTTTCCGCTGGGCAGGTTCGCCGGATCGGGCTTGTCCACTCGTAGCGCGAAGGTCGTTCCCGTCAACGTCGGTACGGTCACGAGAATCACCGTGCCCTCCGTGTTGACGTGATCTGCCGCCACCGTTGCCTCCGCGCCGAAGAGCACCTGACTGGTCGGGTCGAACAGCCTGCCGACGATGGCGATGACATCACCGATGGACGCCTCGGTCGGAAGAACCTCATCGATGATCGGCGCGGCCTCCGCCGTAGGCGTGACCGTGATGGTCGTCGGATTGATGGCGGAGAAGTCCACCCCGTCCTTGAACGCCCGGATCTGGTAGTTCCCCACGGGAAGGGTGAAGGTGACCTCTCCTGCAGCATCCGTGACGCCGCGAGTCACGAAGGCCGTGCCGGCCGCATCGAACACCCGGACCACGGCGCCCTGCTGCGGAGTCCCGGTTGGAGCCTCCACCGTGAGCGTGTACTCCCCCTCGAGGGTGGCGTCGGCAGGAACGGGCGGCTTGACGGTGATGGTGTACTGGTAGTCGTTGCCTCCCGAGCTGAAGCGCAGGAACAACGTCCCCTCGGTGTCGGGGGTGAGCTCCAGGACGTACAGGCCTGGGGCGTTAACGTCGTCCACCTCGATCAACGCCATGCTGTAGTCGGTCACCGGATCCGCGACGTAGACCCCCTCCAGCTCGGCTTGGAAGGTCAGACCGCCGATGACGATCCCTGTGGCCGTCTCGGGGAAGGGTAGCCGCAGGGTGGTCCCCACAGCCCCGTCGAGGAAGGCGTCGTAGGCAAGAGCCATCAGGGGTACCACCGCGCGTTGGCGATCCTGGGATCCACGTAGACGTCGAGGTAGCCGTCATGGACCTCCAGCAGCGATGGAGTTCCGACAGCAGTAGNNGCGGAGCCAGAGACTCCCCCCTCGGTGGGTGGTCTTTCCGTACTCGGAGTCCCCGTTGGTTGGGATGAAGAGCCCGACCCTGTTCCTGCGCAGAGCGATCCGGCCCTGACCGCCTCCTGGCGGAGCCGTCTTCACGTTGATCTCCTGCGTAGGATTCACCGTGAACGTGGTAGTCCCTGTCGCAATGAGATCTGCGTCCGGAGCCCCGGAACTGCCCTTGTCTGATGGGAAGTGGTACAGGTCCACGTCCACAGAGCACCCGTTCCAGTCGTCCCCCTCCAGCTTGAACCCCAGACCTGTCACGATGGCTCCCGAGGGAACACCGTGGATGGGAACCCAGTAGTGGGTGCCGTTGGCGGGGGTGCCCAGCGTCGGGAGGCTTCCGTTGAAGCGGAGAGGTGCTGGAGTAGAGCTTCCTGTGCCGCCAAACCTCCGGAAGTTGGCGTTGTCCACATGGTTCGCGTCCTGCCACACCCCCTGGTTGAAGAGGATCGGGTAGCGTTGCGGCACCAAGACAGGATCCCTGAGAGCCTCACTCAGACTCACTACATCGCTGCCGAGGTGAAGGCTGTTGGCGTACCCCTTGATGAGCCGCCCGGCGATACCTCCTCCATCGTCTCCGTCCTCGGGAATCAGCTCCAGGGTGACGGCGTAGACGTTGGTCTCGTGCTTGCCGGCGTCCGCCTGAGTCCTGGGATCGGTAGGGAGGACGATGATCCAGAGGTCGTCCTCGTCCGTCAGGAAGGTCGGAGGGATCTCGATGATCTCCTCGAAGTAGTGAGGCACTGCGTCGACAGCCTGAGTCTCCTGGAAGAGCAGGATGTTTCCGTCCGTGTCGGTGTCGGTCCACTCATCCGCGTCGATGACCCACAGCTCGTACCCACCGTCAGTGTCCCTGTAGTCTGAGTCTTCCCAGTACCCCTGACCCACCGAAGTCTCCGCTTGGTTGGCCTGATACTTCGCGAAGAAGTAGACCGATCCCGCATCCGTAGTGGCGTCTGGGTTGTTGAGGGTGGAGTTGACGGGCACCAGGTTGTCGAAGTACGCATTGACCAGGTTCTCGTCCGTGTAGACACCTCCCTCCAAGGTGAGATGAGTCACGTACCCAGGGACGACAGTGCTGTGGTCGATGCGGACACCGAAGCCGTCCAAGTTCGCATTCCCTCGGGCGATGTTGTACGGAAGCGTGGCGTGTGGGCCGTCCATGTAGTGGGAGGCAAAGGCCACTCCTACCTTGTCCGCGGTAGGTGCGGAAAAGGATGAGTCGATGTGAAAAACCCCGCGGTTCGGGGTGGACACATCGTCCATGTCTCGCTTCACCAGGAGGGTGTCCCCTGGAAGGGTGTTCACGTCAAAACCTGCCCCGACATCCTCGAGCTCAAAGGCTCCCGCCACGAGCGTGGCTCCTGTGTTCCCGAATCCGTAGATCAGCGGGGTGTTCGCGGTGACGTGGTGGACCTTCCCCTTCAGCCAGATGGAGATGCCTGTCGGCGCTCCGGGAGGGCCAGCACCCAAGGTCGCCACGTTGTAGCAACCGGAGATCCGAACCTTCCTTCCGACCAGGGACTTTCCTCCCTTGATCTTCTGAATCAGGCCCGTCACGTACCCGCGACTTCCGAACAGCTTCAGGCCGTTGGACGACTTCCCGGAGGCCGACAAGAACGGGTTGGGTCCGTCATCTGCGGCCGGGAAGCGGAGTCCCTCTTCGGCAAGGTTCAGCGCACCGCCGCCCGCGGTCCCAAACAGGGACCACCCCTGAGTCTCCAAGAGCTCCTTGGTGTACTCCGTGTAGGCCGCGTTGTCCGCCCTTCCAGCGGGGGCGGCAGCGGCCCGGCCTGTGGGCCGCTCGAGGAACGGGTTGATCAGGAGGTTCCCGTCCTGCTTGTAGAGGCGGTTGATGGTCTGGTTGTTCATCGCTTCACCACCTGGAAGGCGTCGGTCGCTGCGCCGAACACGGTCAGCAGGCTCTCGACGGGCTTGTCGGGTACGACGAACTCTCGAGTCAGCGGGCTCGTCACGAAGGCAACCCTAACCCGGGTTCCCCGCACGATGTCGAACTCCACGTGGCCGCTGTCGTCCGTCTCGTAGGTCCGCACCCGCTCGATCACGGCCAGGCCGGCCGAGCTCTCCGGATCGAACAGGTTCTCGACCTGGAGCTTGAACTGCGCGAAGGGCAGGCCGTCCTGAGTGATGAAGTCGGCGTAGAGCCGGCAGAGCACGGGAGAGGGCGGCGGAGCAACCAGGACCGACTCGACCTCGATGGTGAAGTCCTGGGGCGTAGAGCCGCCGGTGTCGATGACGGTGATGAGTTCGGGGACGTGGGAGACGCCGGGCTTGTAGACCCGGATCTCGTAGACGTCAGCGTCGAGGAGGACGACGGCCTCGCCGCTGGTGTCCGTTCGCTGGAAGGTGACCAGGACCGCGCCGGTGTCGTCGTACACCTGGATGAGCGCATCAGGAACCGGGATGCTCCCGTTCGTGATGTCGACGACGGTGAGGTTGACGGTCTCCACTCCACTTCCTCCAGCTATGATGATGTCGTAGACATCATCAATATCATGCGCCCTGACCTCGACCTCGTCGCGCCAGGTCGACCCATTGTACGCCACTTCGATTGTGACGGCCCATAGGCCCTTGGAAGGAAATCCATCGGGTACGATGACGACGTAGTCCCCAGTCGTGCTGATCTCGGAGATGCTGTACGTGATCCCCGTCTGCGGCGTGTCGTCTTTAGAGAATCGGACGGTGAAGTCACCAGGAAGCTGACCACTGACCGTGGACACCAGGTCGAAGTCGAACACCGTGAAGAGGCTATAGAACCTCTCGTCGACCTTGGATGTCCGGTATGTGCTCATCAGCTCCCCGGGAGTAATCGAAGGGTATCACCGGCACAGCCGGCTCTACCTAGCCCGAGGAGCTACTCCTCGTGCACCAGGACATCCAGAAGAACCTCCCGAGGGTTCGCATCCTTCGCGTCGTAGGACAATCGGACCTTGATCGTAGCCGGAACCTCCTTCGAGGTGTCGAACATGATCTTCCTGTACCCCCACCCTCCTGCGTCCTTGACCATCGGCGCGAACACAGGGCCGAAGGTCTGGAGAGGTGTGTTCTCCGGAATCTCGGTAGGTGGCGGAGCAGGGTTGGGCGTAGTGCCATCCGAGCAGAAGCAGATGTCCAGCAGGTCGCCCTTGGCCGCGTCCTTCACCTGGAGGATGATGCCCTGGATGCGCTTTCCCGGAGCCAGGTCGGTCAGGTCGAACCAGGTGACTCCTGCAGCCGCCACACTCAGCTCGTAGGGGTAGAACTTCGGGTCTGTGGACACCGTTCCTGGGTCGACCTTGACGGCTACGGCCCCATCCTCGGTGAGCCTGCCGAAGTCTTGGATGAATCCAGGGATGCCGTAGGTCTTGGCCGCGTCGATGGGGTGGGCGGTGTCCACTGGGCAGGTTGTCGGAGCAGGATCGTCCTCCGGGATGTACCAGTCCTCCCAGCGGCTGTCGGTGTTGCACCAGATCTTGTAGTGCTTGATTCGGCTGCTCATGTCTACGGCTCGAAGGAAAAGAACCCGGCAACGATGGTCTGCAGGGCGTTACCACCGCCAGAGCGGCGAACAGCCTGCACGGACAGGACATCGTCTGCTGTGGGTAGGTTGGTGGTAAGGTCTAGCTGAACTGCGCCCGTTCCTGTGACGACTGCCGACTCATCGATCACAGCACCATCAGAACGGCGAACAATGCGGATCTGCATGCTTGTGGATGAGTCGTAGAAGCCATCCCACAGGCGCACGTTCGCATTGCCCAGCGACGCGAACTTGTAGAAAAGCGTTCCGATCTCGTCGTAGGTGTTGTTCGACGTTGACAGCGGCCGGACCGGAACCGCGAAGCGCCCGTAGACAGCCGTACCAGGAGGCCCTCCCGGATTGAAGTCTCTCGGGTTGAAGATCCCAATGCTGTCCCGCATGTAGAAGAAGCCTGGGTCTCCGCTAGGGGACGGGCCTTCCGTGTAGTGGACCTCGCCGGCAACATCCAGAGTCAGCCCTTCGTCGGTGAGCTTCAGCTTCCCAGCGTCTGTCAGACCTCCCTGGATGTCATCAGGAGTCGGCACGAGCAGCCTCCCACCGCTCTCTCCGTGCATCTAGGACGTGCGCTGGAGGGAGCTTCTTGTAGCGGTTCTTGTAGCTCGTGCAGGGGACGCACACGGAACTGCCCGTTGCGGCCTCACCGAGACCGCAGTGGGAGCAAGAGACCTTGCTCTGTGGCCTCGGCTTGTTTCCGTTCCGCTGCTTGGCAGAGGCCTTTCCTTGCCCTGCGATGTACTCGTCAATCACCTTCTCAGACTCTGGATCCGCTTTCACGTAGGAAACAGACCGGGTCTCGACCTCGGGAGGGCTCTCGCTAGTGCGCTCCGCCAGGTCTTTCCGGTACTCCTCCTCCTCGAGCTCCTCGCGCTCGAACTTCTCTGCGGCCCTTTCGTGGGATGTAGAGATGCTCGAGGCGATGTCTACCGCCTTCCCGAGAGCCATGACCTCGTTCTTGAGGACAGGCAGACTGGCCTTCATCGACTGGTGCATGTTCTGCAGAAGCTGCAGTTCGAAGGCCATGTACTTCTTCGCGACCTTGTACTCGTCGGGAGAGACCGTGCCCTTGTTCAGATCTTCCTCGAGCCGGCGATGGACGCCCTGGAGCTGCTGGACGCACGCCTCGATAGCAGCAACACCGCCCTTGCTGATCTCCAGCCGGGCGCGGAGACCTTCCGCGTGGCGGCGAATCGCCTCTCCTACCTCGTCTGCACCTGCCTTCTTGAGCAAGGCTTTCTCCGAACCCATTCCATCTCCTCTACTGCAGAATCAGCTTGGGTCATCTACTAGGGCCAGTACACAGTGATGATAATGTCGCCCGACTTGAGATTCCGCTCAAACGCCAGGTTCACGTCGCCCGCAGTGAACACGCTGCCCGGGTAGTAGTCGAAGTTCGCGGTCGCGTCTGCGCCAGGACGCATCAGCCGTCCATTCAGGAACAGCCAGTGATCCGTCAGGAAGTTGGTCAGGAGGGCGTCTGGCAGGTTCACATCCAGGTNNAGTCCACATCAACGTTGTTCGCCGTAGTTGAGGGACCGCCCACGTTCGCGTCCTTGGCCACGTTGACCTGGAGCTCGTGGAAGGTACGGACAGGGTTGGCGCCCGCGTTGTATGCCTGAACGATCGCGTTGAGGAGGCTGACCTCGCCGCCGAAGGCCGTCTCGTAGTCCGACCACTCGGTCGCGGTGTCCGAGAGCTTGACGCCCGCAGTCTGCGCCCAGCTGACCGGCTGGTTGGAGTCATCGAGGTAGAGCTCGCCTGCGCCGCTGGCACGGATCTCCAGGTCTGCGGCCCGCTCAATGACGCCCTGGGTCTCGCTGATCTGGATACCCGTACCGGTTGTACCGAAAGTAGCGCCGTTGAGGAAGTCGTTGTCGACAGCATCCACATCGAAGATGTCCGTGGCAGCTGCGATCTGAACCGTGGTGTTGCTTCCCGCGCTGCCCTCGGTGACAGCGAACACGGTGGCTTCTGCGTCGTCGCGGATCGCCCAAGTAATTCCCGCGGTTCCCAGGTCGAGCGTGGCGTTCGTGAGGAGATTGACCGGAGTAACGCCCTGGTTGTCGTAGCCGACCTGGCGCGTGACCGTGGAGCCGGCGGGGACATCGACAGATGCGTCTCCCAGGAAGTCCTGCTCGTTGAGATCCTCGAACCGAACACGCTCGACGTAGCAGTAGTCGTAGCTCTTGCCGTCCATGGCCCCCGAGGTGATGGCCACGAGGTCGTTTCCGCTGATCTTCACGAAGGAGATCTGCACCCGCGTCGTCGTAGCGCCGGTGATCGTGCCGCCATCCGTCAGACCCGACTCCGCCTGAAGGAGACCGTAGACCTTCTCGCTGCCATCGAGGATGGGGTCGCGGGTCGTGGCGTCCACGATAGAGAGAAGGTTCTTCGGACTGATCGCCGTAGTCCCAGCAACCTCGGCCAAGCTGTGCGTACCGAACGTTCCGCCGTGCGGGGCAACCACTGTTCCGAGGGTGGTGACGGCGCCCACGGCCGCGATCACCTGACCCGGAAGCTCGCCGGCGCCCAGAATGTCAAAGGTGTCTCCTGCGCCGGCAATAGAGAGGCTCTTGAGGCTCCAGACGCACTTCAAGATCCGCTTCTTCTCGACAACGTGCAGGCCGTCGTTCAGCGCGTTGATGCCTCGCGCAGTTCCTGTCTCCAGGGTGCTGGGCACGGAGATGTCGTCGTACCAGTTGGCGGCGGGGAACCCCGCACCCGACCGGTTCAGGAAGTTCTGAATCTGCGACCGGACGCTGTTGAGGTCGTCCTCGATATCCGCCGGGTTGGTCTCGTAGGCCGCAAGAGTAGGAGCGATGGTGTCGTCGTAGGCTTCGGACTTGCGAATGTCCTCGTCCTGACGAAGAAGGGTGTAGCCAGTGGCCATGGGTGCGCTCCTCTAGGGGCCTGCGGGGTAGTAGTCGATGATGATGGTATCACCCACCCGTGGCGGATTCAGGAAGGTGATGGTGTCATAGCCAGTACCAGGGCCGCCCGACTCGGAGGCAACGTAGTCTGCTCCAGGCCCTTCGCAACGACGAAGGCCTCGAAGGTAGACCGCCTCCTCGAAGTCCGCGGTCCGGAGGAAGTTTCGCGGCGTGGAGAACACGGTGTTCACGCCGTCGATTGTTCCTAGAAGAGACTGTCCGGTGAGGAATCTTCCCAGGAGTCCTGGATTGATCTGCCTCACGTCACCGCCGCTCCGATGCTGTTGAGGATCGAGATAGCCTCGTCAGTTCCGGCCTCGGTCGTGAGCTCGCCAAGGTCTGAGATCGGAGCGCCGTACTCCTCGAGGTTCCTGGCGTCGCGGTCGATCTCGAGTGCGCGTCGGACATAGTGGTCCCGCAGCGCAGGAAGAACTTCCTCCTCCAGCTGGGCAATGAACTCGGGAGACAGGGCCATCAGACACCCCGCTCACGGAGCTTCTTGTCGATCTTCGCACGGATCCTGCTGACCTTCGGCTGAGAAATGCTCATGGTCTGGGCGATCTGCTTGGCCGAGAGCTTCGGCTTTCCATACAGGCCGAGGCTGTACTCGAACACCAGCCGCTCGTCCGGCGTCAGGTCGTAGTGGATGTACCGGAGAACCTCGCGCTCTCGCGCCGACTGGATGTCCGGAAGGCGGTCGGGCTCAGGGCTGAAGGAAGCCACCAGGTCTTTGCGCAACTCGGCCTCCATGCGGTTCACCTCCGCTTGGCTCCACCCAAGGTTCTCTGCCAGCGTCAGGGAGTCTGGAGGCATTCCCATCTTCTGCGTCAGGTCTTCCTTGGTGTTCTTGAACTCCGTGATGTTCCGAGCTCGGTGTTCGGGAATGCGGCCGATGTTCTGGTGCTTCAGCACGAACGCCTTCACCTTCTTCAGGTGCCAGGTGACGTAGGTGGAAAGGGCCGCTCCCTTCTTCGGGTTGTAGTTCTCGAACGCGTGAATCGCCTTGGCGTTGGCGAATCCGCGGACAGCAGACTGCGGAACCGGAGCCTGCTTGAACTCATTGACCCTGGAGTTGATCAACCCCTGCATTCCATCCAGCAGGGGCTCCAGATTCTCCGGGGTGGGGTCAGCCTTCCAGCTCCTCCACAACTCAAGGTCTCTATCAGCTCGACTTTGGCGGGCCATCAGTACCCTCCGTAGCCACCGCCCTGGTCGCGCTCCGAGAGGTACTTCTGCCCAGCGTAGAGGCCGGCAGCTCCGAGGGCCGTCCCGGTTCCGAGGAGCGCTGCGCGGCGTCCCTCATCCGTCTTGAGCCAGTGCTTGGCGTCGTCGAGAGGGGCCGATCCGGGAGGACCCTTCTTCAACTTCTTCACATTCTTCGGCCGGGCCTGCTGCGCTCTGATCTCCGCTCGGGCCTGCTCCAGGTTCTTCCCCTCCTGCATGTCCCTCACGGCCTTGTCCAGCCTGTCCTGAAGCTGCTTCTCGATATCCTTCCTGCGGGCCTCAAGGGCTGCGGTAGCCCCCTTTCTGGCCTTGCGGCGCTCCCAGTACGGGACGGACTTCTTGAGGCCTCCGACTTCCTCTCCGATCTGCTTGACCTTCATCCCGATACCCTTCATGCGACCACGGAGGTACGCGGGATGAGACCGGAAGGAGGCGATCTTCTCGAGCTCGTCGTTGAAGTGGTGGAGGATCGAGAAGATGCGCAACTCGTTGGGACTCAGGTTCATGGACTCACCACCTGTACGTTCTGGCCGCCACCGCCGAGGAGNNCGGCACCGAGACCTCCGAGGCCGATGCCAACCCCCATCGTTGCCATGACGTTGCGCCTCTGTTCCGGAGTCAGCTGCTCGAACCACTGACCCATGCCCTGGTCCCCGAACATGCCACCTTCCGCCCCCTGGGGGTACAGACCGAGCTCGCCGCCCTGCTCGAAGAGGCCCGGACCCTCTGCGCCGGCTCCTGCCCCAGCCATCTCACCCGGCTTTCCTTCCAGAGTACCACCTGCCTCGGCGGCGGGACCACCTGCCGGTGTCTGCTTGCCCGGGTCGGTCTGGGCGCCCTGGGCCTTGGGGTCGGCAGTCGGCGCACCGGCCGCAGGCTTCCCGCTAGGCTGCCGCACGCTGTCCGCAGTGGGTCCGCCGCGGGGAGGTAGAGGCGGAGCCCCCGGACTCACCTTCTGGGCCTGCTCCGGGGTCAGGGGAGTGAAGCCTGCGCCACCGCCGGGCGTTCCTCCTGCGGCCGGGGAGGCTCCCGGAGTAGGGGCAGGGGTCCCGACGGCAGGAGCTGCCGGAGGCGTGGGAGGAGGAGCTCCTCGCGCTCTTCTCGCATCCGCAGACGCCTGACGACGGGCGACCTCGGCAGCGTCGAGCTTCACCGGATTCGCGCGGGTCCCCATGATGTCTTCCGGAACCTGGAACGGTCCTGCCTTCCGGGCCTCGTGGGCCCGCATCGCCTGCTCTGCCTGCGGAGTCAGGCGAACACCCCGACTGCCTACTGCCCGCCCTCGTGCAGCGTCCTGAGCCTGGGCCGCAGCCATCGCGCGTTCGTCCCCCACCCGCTGGATGGGCCTCCGTCCGAGGACGTCCGCAGGGGTCTTCGTCGGAGGGGCCGCGCCCTTGCCCTCTACGAAGGAGCCGAGGCGCTTCTTCACAATGGGAGAGCTCGCCTTGGCCTGACGCACAGCAGCTCTCTGCTTCAGAGCCGCACGCGCCTGGTCGACGGCCATCCCCGTACCCATGCGGACCTGATCGGCCGTAGCCTTGGCTGCCTGACCGACGGTGCCTGCTGCCGCACCCAGACCCCTGCCTGCAGCACCCAAG
>JABAHR010005665.1_pt1 | contig 28532 bp, 19 predicted proteins | sample 7062101 | NCBI WGS metagenome assembly JABAHR01 (sample SAMN14534553, study PRJNA622989) | marine sediment metagenome | biome: marine biome [ENVO:00000428]; feature: marine pelagic biome [ENVO:01000023]; material: deep marine sediment [ENVO:00002113] | place: India: Gulf of Kutch | collected...
TCTCCCCCGGCTCGGACAACGTGCGCCTGGATCGCGGCTTCGTCATGGAGCAGGTCGCGAAGGCGCCGAGCGAGTTCACCATCACGCCGCGCAACCCCGCCCGGCGGGTCACGGTGGGCGGCGACGCGATGCTCTTCGTCAACGTCTCCAGTCCGCCCAACTGCTCGGATCTCGACCGCGGCCGGCGCTGCGGCGACCGCGAGAGTTTTCGCGACTTGATCAAGCTCAGTCAGTACTTCAACTGCATTCACCTGTGCGGCGGGTATCCCGTCGAGCCGCTGGACATTCATCCGTCTGTCCGCCATCTCGACTGTCTCTACGACAAGCTGTTGCTGTGCGACAAGGTCGTGCATGCGTACAGCCTGGGCGCTGAGCGCGTCGAGGACGTGATGGAGATGGTTCGCATCGCGGGCGGCCTCAGCCACGAGGAATTCGACGCCGCGCCGCGCATGTACACCAACATCAACTCCTCGTCGCCGCTCAAGCACGACCACCCGATGCTCGACGGTGCCATGCGCCTCGCGCGCCGCGGCCAGCCCGTGTTCGTCACGCCGTTCACGCTGTCGGGCGCGATGGCACCCGTGACACTGGCCGGCGCCGTTACCCAGCAGACAGCTGAAGCGCTCGCCGCCATCGCCCTGCTGCAGAGCGTCAATCCGGGAACGCCGGTGGTCTACGGCTCGTTCACGTCGAATGTGGACATGAAGAGCGGCGCGCCGGCCTTCGGCACACCGGAGTACATGCGCGCGACGCAGATGTCCGGTCAGATGGCGCGCTACTACGGGTTGCCGATGCGCGCCTCCAACGCCTGTTCCGCCAACTGCCCCGATTCGCAATCCGCCTGGGAGAGCGCGTTCTCGCTGTGGGCCTGTGTGTCCTCGAAAGCCAACGTCGTCTACCACGCCGCCGGGTGGCTCGAGGGCGGTTTGTGCGCGAGCTACGAAAAGTTCGTGATGGACTGCGAGACTCTGCAGCAGATCATGCACTACATGCGGCCGGTGACGACGACTCCCGACGACATCGCCCTGGAGGCGATTCGCGAGGTCGGGCCGAGCGGCCATTTCTTCGGCGCGAGCCACACGCAGAGCCGTTACGCTGAAGCCTTCTACAGTCCCTTTCTCAGTGACTGGAGCAACTTCGAGAGCTGGCAGGAGCGGGGCAGCGTGAGCACGCCGGCACGGGCGAACCGGATCTGCAAGCGCATACTCGCCGAGTTCGAGCCGCCGGCGCTGGATCCCGCGATCGAGGAGGAGCTCGGGGCTTTCGTCGCCCGGCGCAAGCGCGAGGGCGGCGCGCCCACGGACTTCTGAGCTAGCGAGCGGCGCGGGGTCGGCGGCCGCTCGCGGGCGCGTCCGTCGAGCCGCACGCGCCGGCTGCGAAGAGCCTCTGTGCTACACTCACCGCGTCGGCTCAGTAGGCCGGCCCGCTTCCCCAGACAACATGCTCATCTTCCCGGAAATTCAGATTTCCCGGGGGCGGGTGGTCACCCGCACCTCGCGTTCCGCCGAGAACGTCGTGCACGCCATCACCCCGGTGGAGGCGGTGCGTCGCTTCGAGGAGCAGGGCGCGCAACGCCTTCACATACTGGACGTTGACGCCGCTCTGGGGCTCGAGGAGAACAACGCCGCGCTCATTCGCACCATCATCGGCGGCACCGATATTCCGATTCAGGTCGCGGGCGGCATGCGCTCGGCCCACCAGATCGAGTCGTGGTTCGAGGCCGGCGCCGCCCTGGTGGTGCTGGGCACGATGGCCATCACCAATCAAGCCCTGCTGGCTGAAGTGTGCATGCGCTATCCCGGGGCCATCCTCGCCAACATCGCCACCAAGGGCGGCTACGTCATGATCGACGGTTGGCAGACGCAGACGGCGTATCGGCCGCAGGAGATCGTCTACGACCTGCAGATGGCCGGGGTGGCCGGAATCATTCATTTCGACATCGACCGTTTCGAGGGGGAAGCCGCGGCGTCGCTCGCGCTGACCATGGAGATGAAGCAGCACGTGGTGATTCCCGTCTACTCGAGCGGTACCGTGCACAACCTCGACGACGTCGCGCGGCTGCGTTTTCTGCCGGACATCCACGGCGTGATCATCGGTCGGGCCCTGCTCGAAGGGGCCTTCACGCTCAGCCAGGCCCTCGAGGTGGCCCACCAGAGCGACCCGAGCGCCGCCGCCGCCGCGCAGAGCGCCGTGGCGGCGCACGGTATTCGCCACCCGCGCAAGGTCTATCTCTCCGCCTACAACCTCTCGCTTGCTGCACGCTGGTGGAACTTCGATCTGCGCCAGAGCATCACGGACGATAACCCCTACGTCGAGGTCTTCATACCCCAGGAGGATCTGGACATCGACCCCGAGCGCATGACCCGGCGCGAGGTGCAGGCGGCCTACGAGAACGCGGTCGACGGCGCCGATGCGGTGCTCGTGGTGCTCGACGGCATCGAGGAGGAAGCCTGGACTGCCTTCGAGTGCGGCTACGCCCGCGCCCGGGGCAAGTATCTCCTGGGCATCGCCGGCAGCGCCGGCAGCGAGTCGCGGTTGCAGTTCGAGGCCATGTGCGACGACGTCGTGCGCTTCGACCCCGAGGCGGAGCGGCACACCGTCATCGCCTCCATCGCCCGGGAAGTCAACGCGCATCTTCTCGCCGCCGCCGGCTGACGGCACCCCCGCGGGTCGCCCGCGTTTCGCTTACGCCGCTCGGCGGGCGCGCTGCCGGGTCAGGTCAGCTCGTCGAGCAGCCGCCGTGCTGCGCGCAGATCGGCGGTGTCGAAGCCCTCGGTGAAGCCCGCGTAGAGCGGGGCGAGCAGATCGCGCGCCGCGGCCACCTCTCCGCGCTCGCGCCACAAGCGGGCGAGGTCGGTGGCCGCGCGCAGTGCGAGCGCCGGCGCGCCCTGGCGCTGGGCCACCGACAGCGACTCGCGCAGGTGCGTCTGCGCCGTCTCGGCGCTGAGCGTCGCGAGCAGGCGGTGCACCTCTGCGGTGAAGGTCGCCTCGCCGCCCGCCCCGAGGGCGTCGCGGGCCGCCGCGGCCGTCGCCCGCGCCTCCTCGGCACGGCCCGCGCGCCAGCAGGACTCCGTGAGCAGATTGAGGAAGTACGGCCGCCGCGCGACGGCGCCGGTGCCGCCGTAGGCGGCGAGACCCTCGCGCATCATCGCCAGGCCGTCGTCTTCGTCGCCGCGCGCCGCCAGCGCCCAGCCGCGCAGTATCATCGCCTGCGTCAGGAACATGGGGAACTCGTGCTGCTCGGACAGACGCACCAGCTCCGCGGCGTGGGTGAGGCACGCGTCGACTTCCCCGCGAAGCTGATGCACGAACGCGGCGAAGAACCAGGCCAGCACCTCGCTGAACCCGTGCGCCAGCTGCTGCGCCAGGCGCTTCGCCTCGCCGACATGCTCGAGTGCCTGCTGAGCATGCCCCAGTGCCCAGAGCGCCACGGCGAGGTTGCCGTGCGCGCACACGCCCGGGTCGTGACCGCCGTAGACGAAGGCGTGGTGACGGTGCGCGGGTGCGTCGTAAAGGACCGTCCCCTGCGCGGCATGATGCCGGCACTTCTCGAACTCGCCCATTCGCTGTGCCGTGGTCCACACCGCGTGATGCGCCTGCAGGCGGTAGTCCGGCGCCGCCTGCTCCTCGGCGAGCCGCAGCACCGCCTCGGCCAGCCGCTGCGCCCTCGGCATCTGCGCGGCCTGCTGCGAGAACAACCACAGTCCCCAGGTGATGGCGAAGCGCTGCGCCGGTTCGCCCACCGACTCGCACAACTGCTGTGCCCGCAGGTAGTTGTTCTCCACCTGCGGTGCCGCCCAGCCGCGCGTGGTGCCGAGCGTGACCCCGAACGTAACGCGCAGCTCGAGTTCCCGCCGGGCGAGGTCATCGCTTGGCGGCAGGCGGGCGATCTCTTCAAGGGCGCGCTCGAGGTGGGCAACCGCCTCCACGTTCGCCGTCTGCGACCACGCCCGGTTCCCGGCCCGATGCCAGTACTCCAGTGCCGCCTCGGCGAGATTGGCCTCCGTGAAGTGATGCGCCACGATCTCGGGCTCGGTCTCGACGACGTCCGCGAAGCGCTCGGCCATGACCTCGGCGATGCGTTGGTGATAACGCCGGCGTGTGCTCCGCAGCAGTGACTGGTAGGCCGTGTCCTGAATGAGACCGTGCTTGAATCCGTAGGTCGTGTGCGGACCCCGGCCGCGTCGGTGGAGCAGATCCGCCGCCATCAGCGCGCCGAGAGAGCTCTCCAGTCGCGATGCCTCGTGCGGCCACACCGCCGCCAGCAGCTCGTGGGAGAACGTGCGCCCGAGCGTCGCCGCGAGCTGCGCCAGCTCCTTGGCGGGCCCGAGCCGGTCGAGCCGCGCCATGAGGGAATCGTGCAGGGACGCCGGCACGGCGGTGGCGTCGCCGTGCGCGGGGCCTTCTTTCGCGGTGTTGTACGCCGTGCCCGCGGCACCTTCCAGGACGGCCTTGGTCAGTTCCTCGACGTACAGGGGCACGCCGTCGGCGCGCTCCACGATCTGCGTCAGCGTGTCCGCAGGCAGGCGGCGCGCGCCGAGCACCGCCGCCACGACCTCGCGGCTGTCGCGGCGACTGAGTTGGTTGAGCGACAGGGTCGTCACATGCGTCTTGGCGCGCCACGGCGTTTCGAACTCGGGCCGTGCCGTCAGCAGCAGCAGCACGCGTGCGTGCTGTAGCTGCTCCACCGCCAGCTCGAGCAGCTCACGCGTGGACGGGTCGGCCCAATGCGCGTCCTCGACCACCATCAGCACGGGCGCCCGGGCCGCCATGGACTCGACAACGGTGACGAGAGTGTGCAGCAGCCGCTCCCGTCGCTGGTGCGGGCTGAGTGCCGGCGGGGGGTAGCGATCGCTCGGCAGCGACAGCATGTCGGCGAGCAGCGGCGCCGCCTCGGCGAGGTCCAGGCCAAGCGACTCGAGGGTGGCCTCGAGCTTGTCCAATCGCGTTGCGGGAGCGTCGTGCGGTTCGAGGCGCAGCACCCGTCGCAGCTGCTCGATGACCGGATGCAAGGCGCTCTGGCGATGATAAGGGGAGCAGAAGTAGAGCACGCGGTTGCGCGGTTGCTGCGGCAGCGATTCCTGCAGGCCTCTCACGACGCGGGACTTGCCGATGCCGGGCTCGCCGATGAGCACGACTACCTGACCCTGGCCGTCGACGGCCTGCTCCCAGCGTTTCTCGAGCATGGCGATCTCGGCGTCGCGCCCGATCAACGGCACCAGACCGCGGGCCGCCATGGCCTCGAACCGATTGGCGGCCTCGCCCAGCCCGAGCACGCGGTACGCCGTCACCGGTTCGGCGATGCCCTTGAGGGCGTGCGCGCCGAGGTCCTGCAGGCGAAACAGGCCCTCCACCAGCACCTGGGTGCCGGGCCCGATGATCACCTGACCGGGCGAGGCCACCGCCTGCAGCCGGGCCGCCACGTTGGGCGTCTCCCCCAGGGCAGTCCTCTCCTGCACCGCGTCCTTGCCGACGAGATCGCCGACCACCACGGGCCCGGTGCAGATGCCGACGCGCACGGCGAGCTCGACGTCCACAGCGAGCTCGCCTCCCAGCGTCGCGACGGCGTCCACCACGGTCAGTCCCGCGCGCACGCCGCGTGCGGCGTCGTCCTCGTGGGCCTGGGGATAGCCGAAGTAAGCGAGGATGCCGTCGCCCAGGAAGCGCGCGACGAGACCGCCTTGGGCCTCGATGGCGCGTGCGCACGCGTCCTGATAGGCGAGGATGACCTCGCGGAACGCCTCGGGATCCAGCCGTTGCGAGAGCGCCGTCGAATCGGCCAGGTCACAGAACATCACGGTGAGCTGGCGGTGCTCGGCCTCGCCGGCGCTGGCCGGCCCGGGCTGCGCCTCGACGGCGTGCGGCTCGGCGATGGCCTTCAGCAGTTTCTTGCGCGGGCCGAGCGGGACGCCGAGCTTCTCGAGATCGTGCTCCGTGAGCTCGGGCAGCACCTCGAGGTCGATCTGCTGCTCGGCGAATACGGCTGCGTAGCGGCCCAGACCGAGCCGCTCGAGCCATTGCGCCACGTCGCTCATGACGGCTTGCGAAGCTCCCTGGGCCAATCCCGGGCAAAGACTATAACAGACGCCCCCGGGCCCGTGCCGGGTCCCGCATCGCCGCTAACTCACCCCCTGTTCGGCAGACTAGAGCGCGAGCCTCGCGCGCAGGCCGAGGACCCACAGCGAGTCGTCCTGCGGATTGAGCGCCGGGTTCTGCAGGTACTCGACGCTGGGCGTGATGGCCAGCTGCTGCGTGAGCTGGAAGCGGTAGAACGCCTCGAGGGTGTACTGATCGTCGAGGCCGGGTGCGAAGGTGGTCTCGTTCGGCTCTCCCCAGTTGAGCCCCACGCCGAGCAGGTCGCGCCCGGGCTCGTTCTGGTAGAGAAATCCCAGGCTCAGCGACTTCTCGAGCAGGCTGCCGCCGTCCTGCGCGTAGCCGCCCCGCAGAAACGGCATCCACTGGCCGTCGAGGTAGCGCACGTGAGAGAAGGCCGCCCCCCAGCCGTCGGCCACGCCGGCGAGAACGCTGTCGTCGACATGCCAGACGGTGAGGTGCGTGTTATCCAGGTAGATGCGGTCCTGCGACGCGGTCCAGCCGACCTCCAGCGTCTTGAAATGCTCGCCGTCGCTGAAGAGGCGGTCGAAGCTGTCGTCGAACGGGTCGGTGGGGTCGGAGAAGGCGTTGACGATGCCGCCGATCATGTAGACCTTGTCGCTCAGCATGCCGGCGCCGGCGACGCCGAGGGTGGCGTCGTTAGGCAGGAACATGCTGGCCGAGCCCGTGCTGAACGCGAGGTTGCCGAAGCCGGTCCACGGCGAGCCGCCGACGAAGGTGTCGGCATAATCGGTGGCGTCGAGATAGCCGCCGATCAGCGTCGCCCGCCCCTCGCCGAAGCGTTGCCGCCAGTAGAGATTGGTCAGGCGGCCGCCCTGGTCGCTGAAGGGGGCCTCGATGAAGCCCGCGTAGCCGAGCTCGCCGAGAGTGAATGCCGACGGCGCCACCTCGCCGTAGGCGTGGCGATGCTCGATCTTCCACACCAGCGCGCCGGTGTTGGCGCCGCCGCGCCCGACGAGGTCCCAGGAGCCGAAGAAGCGCACCATGCCGCCGGAGGCGCTGTCCTCGCCCGGGCTCGTGTCCGCTCCGAGATACAGCGCACTGTAGTCGAGGCCGAACGACAGGCCGGTGCGCTCCTGCAGCGAGGCCTTCCAGTCGAACCAGGGCTGCAGCACGCGCTCTTGGATCAGCGCGCCGACGGGTGCGGCGTCGTCGGCAATCTGGTTGGGCACGGCGTCGGGGCCACCGAAAGCGGGGGCCCGTGCGGCGTCGTCGCCGGGCGCCGGCGTCGCGTCCTGCGCCCGGGCGGCAAATCCCGGCGAGTGCGCCTGTGCGGCACTGAGCAGCAGGAGCACCCCGAGCAACTCGAGTCGCCGTCCTGTGCGCCGCGTGCCCCGGGCCTCGCAGGCAGTGCGCGGACCTCGAGCAGGCGCCGCCACGCGAGCGATGGGTCCGGTGCGGCTCACAGCGTGTTTCGACACATCGCTCTGTTCGGCGTGACGAGGCGCATGCATGACATCGCTCGGCCTGCGCTGCGCTACGGCGCCCTCCCGCTTGCCGGCGACGGCCCCTCTGCAGGCGGCGACGGCACGGGGTGCCGAGGCGACGAGGCTCTCGATCATTGCTTGCTCCTGGGCAAGTCGACCCGGGTTTTCGACGCACACGTCGCCGCGGTGTTGCTGGGGGCGGCGACGGCCGCGATCACCAGACACGCCGCGTGTTTCGGCATGGCATGCGGCAAGCCCTTGACCCGTCCCTGCGACGTCCGTCGGGTTGCCCGTGGCGTCGTTCCAAGTTGCTAGCTTAGCGGATCCTCTCGCCGCAAAGCTGACAATTTGGCGCATGACAGGGTATTCGAGCGCGAGCAATGCGGGTTTTTTGCGCCTCTGAATTGCTATCATCCTGTTCACCACAGTCACGCTATGGCGATGAGTCTGACAGAGCAAGGCCCCGCTCGCGAAGGGCTGCCGCTGGTGCGCCTGAGCCTGCTGCTTCCGTTCGTGGAGCAGCTCGAGCGGCGCCGTGTCGAGTGCGACGCGATCCTGGGGGAATTCGGCCTCAGCCGGTCCAACCTGAGATCGCCCGACGTTTTCGTTGCGGCCGTCGTGGTCTACCAGCTCGTCGAGGCCATGGCGCAAGCGGCTGACGACCCCTTCTTGGGTGTGCACGTGGGCGAGACGCTGGAGATCTTCTCGTGGCCGGTGTTGACAGAGGCCGCGCGCAACGCCTGCACCCTCGGCGATTTCTTCCTGCGCTTCTCGGCCGCGGCCCGCGATCAGGCGAGCTCTGTGCAGTTGCGTGTCGACGCCGACGGCCAGTACGCCACGTTTCGCGCCTATCGCGTGTTCGAGCCAGCGATGGCGCCGGCGCAGGTAGACGCCTTCTACGTGGGCCTGCTGACCACCCTGCTGCGGCGCAGCGCCGGCACCCACTGGAACCCGCGCGAGGTCCTCGTGCGGGTCTGTGATCCGAGCGTCGTCCCCAAGAGCTACCACGATCTCGTGCTCGCCGAGGGCGATCGGCGCGGCGGTATGATCCGCTTCCCGCAGTCGTGGCTGCTGCTGCCTTTCGATGTCCGGGACTTCGAGCATCGCACCCGTCTCGACGTCGCCTACCAGGCGCCGCCGCGCTCGCTGCAGGGCGCGATCCGACGCGCCCTGTTGCCGCACATTCACCGCGCGGACCTCACTGTCGCCGAGGCGGCCGAGCTGTGCGGCCACGACCGGCGCGCCCTCGGGCGCAAGTTGCGGGAAAAGGGCACGACGCTTGCCCGCGAGATCGCCCGCGTGCGCGAGGAGCAGGCGGTGAGGATGCTCTCGGAAACCGACTGCAGCGTCGGCGAGATTGCGAGCGCGGTGGGCTTTGCCGATCCGACGACGTTTACGCGCTCGTTCAAGCGGTGGTCGGGAATGTCGCCGCGGGACTATCGCCGCAAGCACAAAGCGAGCTGATCTGCCTCAGGCACGGCGCCGCAAACCGTCAGCCCGACAGCCGTCGGGCGAGGGCGTCGTGCCAGGGGCGTTTCGGGCCGAAGCCGGGCAGGGCGCGGATGCGCGCCTCGGTCGCGGCGCGCAGCTCCGGCTCGGGGAGATCGAGGTCGATCGCAAAGCGCACGGGCTGATCGACGTGCCACGGCGTCTCGCAGAAGACCTCGAAACGGTTGCCTTCCGGGTCACGGAAATACACAGACCAGGTGGTGCCGTGGGAGACGGGCTCGGGGGCGGCGTCGGGGCTCGTGCGCAGTCGATGGTACACGGCGCGCAGGGCGTCGAGCCCCGGCGCGCGCAGGGCGAGGTGATCAAGGCGCCCGACGCCGTGCTGCGGGTCGTCTGCCCGCGAGAGCACGATCTGGTGGTGTTCGCGCGCGTCGCGGCTCAGAAACACCATCGTCTCGCCGCGGTCGGTCACCAGGAAGCCGAGCACGTCGGTGAAGAAGGACTCCATGGCTGCGAGATCCCGCACCCGCAGCTCCGCATGACTGAAAGTCAAATCCGTTTTCCCGCTCATGGGGGTTGCCCCTGAGTTGTGCCGACGGCACGCGACCGGGAACCCGGCCGCCAAGGCCGGGCACGTCGACGGCGACGCCGCCATCGGCGTCAGCCGCCCGCGCGGCGCGCGCTGCACCGGCCGCTGCGGCGCGATCGGCGCCTCGCTGTCGAACGCAGTATAGAGCGTTGCGCATAACGGCGCTCGGCCTGTGCGCGCGCCGAAATCCCGCTCGGCGGCGGGGTTGAAGATGTTCGCAAGCGCCCTCATCATCCCCGAACGAGTCGTGTTAACCCCGTTCGCGGGCGATGTCGAGCGGGACATTGCCTCAGTACGGTTGCAACCGCGGGAGACCGACACATGTTGATCGTGAGGATGGCGACGGCGGCCTCGTCGCTGTGCCTGCTGTCGGCCTGCGCCAGCACCGGTTCGGGCGACGGTTGGGGTTCGCTGCCGCCGGCAGGCACGCGCCTGACTATCAACCAGGACGTCGTCGTCCCGGCCGGCACCAGCCGCGTTTTTATCCAGTACGGCAATGTCGTGCCGCACCGCGCACTCAATCAGCCCTTCCCGTACTGCAAGTTCCAGCTCAACCGCTCGCGCGAGGAGCTGGGACAGCCGCACACGATCGTCGCCGACGAGTTCGTGATCGAGAAGGTCTACCGGCGCGTGGACAGGTACTCGGCGGGCGTGCCCGTGCAGGTCGCGGCGGCACCGCTCATCCGGGGCGGCGATCGATCCGCCGAGACGCTCGCCGTCACCATGGAGATCGTCTCGCCGCGCCAGCCCGAGGTCGATCGGTTCGTCTGCGCGGCGTGGGGCGAGCCCGACATTTTCAACTTCCCCTCCGTGGCGGAGATTCGCCGTACGCTCGGCGAGATCATCACGCTCACCACGCCGGCGCCCGAACCCGCCGCCAACTGATCCGCGATCGGCGGATCGGCCTCGCGCCGAGTCGCGGCGAACAATGCCGCGAGCGGGCCGCTGATCGACCCGCGACAGCGGGTCCTTCGCTTGTGAGCATCGCCTCGCTGCATCGAGACTCCGTGGTCTAACGGCAGCGGCTCGCCGCGCCTCGCGACACCCCGGTCCGCGGAGCTTCGAGTCTACGTGCGATCTCGATGACCTTGCTCCCGGCGACGACGCCCCGTGGCGCGCTCGCAGCGCACGGCCCGACCGCGCTCAGGGCCACATCTTGGGGGCGGCGTTCGTGGACATTCAGGGGGCTGGCGGATGGCTCCAGCCCGAGTCGTCCGGGCTTCGCCATGCTGCCGGGCGACGGGTCGGCACGCGCGCCTAATGTGGGAGCGCGTCGATGTGCTCGATGGCGCGCGCGCCCGTCTTGCGGCTGTAGGTCCGCACCTCGACGTCGCTCAGGCGCTCGAGCCAGAAGCAGTCGTCGAACGCCGTGATCCGGGCGTAGTCGAGGCACAGCATGTCGCCCTCGACCCACCACTTGCCCTTATAGTAGCCGTCGCGGTATTCGCCCTTGAAGCTGGCCTTCTTGCCTGCCAGAGCGCGCTCCCTGCTCGAGTGCGCCTTGAAGTGCTCGCGCATGGGCGATTCGCGAAACTCGTGGGTGGCGGTACGCCCCGAGAACAGATCGAGTATCTCCTGCGTACTCATCAGCCGATCGGGCGCAATGGGCGGTGCCCCCAGCGCCGGCTCGCGCTTGCGCGCACGCGCCCGAGGCGTGTCTGCGTAGATGCGCGCGTTGAGTTGCTCACGCAAGCTACCGGCGACGGCCAGCTCGTCGCCGGTCATGGACGAGGCAAGCACCTTGGCGGCCCTGAGCGCGTCGGGCTCGCGGTGGTCGCTTGCCGCGCCCAGCCACGCCAGCCCCTTGATCGTGTCGCGTGGAATCAGCTTGCCTTGCGCGTAGAGCAGGCCGAGGTTGTACATCGCCCTGCCATGGCCGTCGAGCGCTGCCTTCTCGTACCAGGCCGCGGCCCGATGCCCGTCGCGTTCCACCCCCCAGCCGTTCTCGTACATCGCGCCGAGCTGATTCATCGCGCGCTCGTAGCCGTGATGCGTGGCGAGCGGGCGCAGGATCTCGAAGGCGGTATCGTAGTCGCCCGCCTCGAACGCACGCAGGCCGGCGTCGAGATCCGCGTTTGCCGCGAAAGACAGAAAAGCAAAGCCCCAGAAATACAGCGCTACTCGTGCGCGGGGGCATGAGATCTTGCCGCAGCAAGGCGACGCCGCCGCCCGCCTCGCTGGCGCCCGAGCGCGGGGCCGATCCACTCCCCCGCCGGGGACGGCAGTCGAAGCTCTCGCTTCCGAACGGAGTGACATCGTAAACCTCGCCTCTGTTCGGTCGCGCTTATTAAAGACCGATTTTTCGAAAAATTCTCAGAGCTGGATCAACTTTCCCGCGAATTTCCGCTTCGGCGTATCGCCCGCTTCGCAGTGCCGTCTCGCCGTCTCATCCGTAGTGCCGCGGCCGACGATGCGTGTGCAATGAAAGCCTCAAGCGGTGCTCGAGCGGGCCCGATAGAGTTGCCATTCGCCGGGAACGCCCTTGAGCGTGTGCGTGCCTGTGGCTGTGAACTCGATTCCGGAGCCGACGACGAGGTCCTTCACGGTGCTGGAGACCCACACCTCTCCCGGCCCGGCGAGCGCAGCGACCCGCGCACCGATGTGCACGGCGAGTCCGGCGACCTCCTTGGGCAGCAGTTCGATTTCCCCCGTGTGCAGGCCGGCGCGAATCTGCAGGCCGAGCGCCTGCGCCGCGTTACAGATCGCCTGTGCGCAGCGTACGGCGCGTCCTGGTCCGTCGAACGTCGCGAGAAAGCCGTCGCCCCGGCTGCCGATCTCGCGTCCGTGAAACAGCCCGATCTGCAGGCGGATCTGCTCGTCGTGTGCCGCGATGGTCTCTTTCCATTTCGTGTCCCCCATTTCGACTGCCCGTTCCGTGGAGCCGACAATGTCGGTGAACAGCACTGTCGCCAGCACGCGATCGGCATCGGGTGCGCCCCGCGTGCCCGTCAGGAATACCTGTATTTCTTCATCCACCGCGTCCGAGTCGCCCGCCAGCGGAAAGTGATCACGCCCCTGCAGTTCCACGTACTACTTCGCCCCGCGTATCCTCTCGGCGATGTAGCGGCCGTGCCTCACGTCCACAAGAGCATCCTGTTCGCGATGCAGCACGAGCGTCGGCACGTTGATGCTCGGCAACACGTGGCGGACGTCCCCTTCGAACGCCATCCGCAGAAGGCCGGTCGCCGTGCCCGGGCTCGCCGCGAGGCGCTCGTATCGGCGCCACCAGTTGCAGAATTGCTCGTCCCCCGCAAGGCTCGGCGCGACGACGTTGACGGCTTCGCCCTCACCCCAGCGTGGCTCCAGCGACGTCAGCACCTGCTCGAAGTCGCTCGGCTCGAAACCCCAGTCCTGATCGGGCGCTTTGAAAGCCCGTGCCCAGGAACCGTAAACCACGAGGGCCGCGGTTCGTTCGGGATACGTGGCCGCGAAGAGCATGCACATGGGCCCGCCCTCCGATATGCCGTAAAGCGCGGTGCGGCTCGAGCCGACGGCCTCGAGAACCGCAGCGAGGTCCTGCATGCGCTCTTCGAGCGTCGGCAGACTCTGAGGCGGTACCGGATCGGAGAGTCCGGTGCCTCGTTTGTCAATCAGAATGAGTCGGCTGAAAGACGCGAGCCGGCGAAAGCTCCGCACCAGTCTCGGTTGCTCCCATGCCGCCTCGAGATGGCTGATCCAGCCGGGCACCAGCACGAGGTCCAGGGGCCCCTCGCCCGTTACCTGGTAGGCAATGTGGAAGTCTCCGCTGCGGGCGTATTCGATAGGCGGGGTGTCCATGGGCGTTGTTCGATCCGATTTCCGTCGGCTTGGGCCGGGTTGCATGCTGGGGCTGCCGCCGCGCGCGTGAATGCCGCCCCGCGAATGTCGTCAACGGCTCGAGTGTTTTTTCAGGAACAGTCGTGCGACCATCAGGTCCAGGTGACCCCCGCCGCCGTTCTTGAATACCGTGATCTCCTCGGTGCTCTCCCGGCCGGGGTGGCGGCCCTGGCAGAGGTCGTAGAGGTCGGCGAGCACGTCGCTTTCGTCGATGATGCCGGCCTGCATGGGCGCGATCAGCTCGCCGATCTCGCCGACGGTGGTCTGGCGCGAATCCACGAAGATCCGGCCGCGGCTCATGGTCGCGTCGTCCGCCTCACGCATGCTCGGCGTGTAGGCGCCCACGAGGTCGACGTGGGTGCCGGGGCGCAGCCACTCGCCCCTGATCAGAGGCTCGGCTGCCATGGTGGCGCAGCAGACCACGTCCGCCTCGGCGGCCGCTGCGCCCAGATCCTCGACGGCCGCGATGTCGAATCGCTCCCGCAGTGCGGCGAGCAGGCGGTCCCGCCGCGCCTCGCTGCGGTTCCACAGTGCCACCTTCTCGATTGCCGGCCGCACCGCGACGTGGGCCTCGATCAGGTGAGGCGCCATGGCGCCCGCTCCCACCATCAGCAGGCGCCGGCAGTCGGCGCGCGCGAGATAGCGCGCGCCCAGCGCCGAGTCCGCAGCCGTCTTGCGATACGTGAGCTCGGTGCCGTCGATGAGCGCTAGCGGCGTGCCGTCGGCGCCGTCGAGCAGCACGTAGGCGGCCTGGACCGCGGGTTTCCCGCTGGCGTCGTTGCCGGGAAAGATGGAGGCCATCTTCACCCCCAGCGCCTTGCCTTCCTGCCAGGCCGCGCGCACCAGAAAGCCGTCGCGCGGGCTTCTGTCCCCGGGCTGCTCCAGCAGCATGTCGTCGAGCAGGCAGGGCGGCTCCCGGTGCAGGGCCTCGAGGCCGTCGACGAGCGCTGCGTAGTCGAACAGGCCGCGGGCGGCGTCGGCGTCGATGAAACGGACGGACTCGGCTTCAGGGGTCGGCTGGCTCATCGCGGGGGGCGGGTCTGCGGCTCGCTCGCGTTGCGGAAGCGGGAAAGGTACCTTTTCGGGGCTCGCATGGCCAGCCGGCGCCGCCGGCGCCAGGCGCTCTGCGGCGAGGCCTACCGCATCAGCCGAACTCGCGCCGCACGGCGTCCGCCATCTCGGCCATGGAGAAGAACAGGTAGTCGATCTCGGGCCGCGCATCGACCTCGGCGGTTGCGCCCCAGTCACCCGTCTGCGACAGGCGCTGACGGTCGATCCAGGCATTGGCCAGGCCGCAGGACCTGGCCGGGACGTGATCGTGAAAGAGGCTCTGGGCCGTGTGCAGGATGTCCGTCTTCGCGAGCCCGTGCTCCTCGTGCAGCCGCTTGAGCAGATACTCGAAGTTGGCCGGCGCCGGCTTGTAGGAGCCGACGTCCTCGGCCGTGTAGATGGCGTCGAACTCGACGCCGAGCTTGCGGTTCGATGCCGCAAAGCCCGCCCGATCCACGTTGGAGAGAATGACGAGCTGGTAGCGTGTCTTGAGATAGCGCAGGGCGTCGGCGCTGTCGGCAAACGCGGGCCAGTGCGCCACCGAAGCGCCGAACTGCTCGTCGAGCTCGCTCGTGCTCTGCAGATCGAAGCGCGCCGCGAGGGCCGCATGCACGTGCGCCAGCAGCACCGGGTAGCGCATGCCGGGCGTTTGCGCTTGCTGTGCGTTCTCCACCGCCGCGAACGCCCGCAGGGCCTTGTCACGGGTGACGTCGCTGCGCGCGTTCGCCATCAACAGGGGCTGCAGCGCATCCCAGATGCCCGCCTCCCAGTCGATGAGCGTGCCGTAGCAGTCGAAGGTGAGTACCTTGTAATCCCGGAGCCGTTGCGGCATGAGCGAGCCTCCCGCTTTATTGCCGGTCGAATCGTGACCGGCCGCAGTGTAAACGCCTCGGCTGTGATCGATCCACGGGGATCGCCCGCTGCGGCGGCGGATGCCGTGACGGTTTCGTGCCCGGGATCCGCCGTGGGGTGAGCCAGACCCGCGCCGCGGGTGCGGCCGGGATCTGGATTTTGCGGCGCAAAGGCGCTAACGTCATGAGCGGTAGCGGTGTCTCCATTCGCTGTGGGTAGGGTTCTTTGCAGCAGTGCTGCCGGCGAGTCGGCGGCGTGTCACGTCGCCGGGCCGTCCCCTTTAACGTTCCTGACGTGCGGGCTGCCTCCGCCCGGCTGGGCGTGCGGACGCGGATCCGCGCCGCGGCGCGGCGCGACGCACGCTCCCCTCCCCGCATGCGATTGCACAGATGAGACGCTGGGTTGTGACGCTTACGGTGGTGGTCCTGGCCGCAGGCCTTGCCTGGCTGGGCAGCGGCCGGCTGCAGGACGCTTCGCAGAAATCCGCGCGCCGCGGCGCCGAGCGGGGCGCCGTCGCCGTCGAGGTGGTGGCCGTCGAGCGTGGCCGCATCGAGCATCGTCGCACTTTTACCGGCACCCTGACGGCCAGGGCCGAGTTCGTCGTCGCGCCGAAGGTGGGCGGGCGCGTCAAGCGCCTGCACATGGACCTCGCCGACGCCGTCACGCGCGGGCAGCTCGTCGCCGAGCTCGACGACGACGAGTACGTACAGTCCGTGGCGCAGGCCGAGGCCGAATTCACCGTGGCGCAGGCCAACCTCGCCGAGGCCGAGAGCCTGCTCAACATCGCCCAGCGCGAGCTGCAACGGGTGGAGCAGCTGCACAAGCGCGGCGTCGCCTCGGAGTCCCAGCGCGACGCGGCGAAGGCGGATCAGCTCGCCAAGAAAGCGCGCGTGGACGTCACGCGGGCCCAGGTGACGCGCTCGCAGGCGGCGCTGGAGACGGCGCGGATCCGGCTCGGCTATACCCGGGTCAGCGCCGCCTGGCAGGGCGGCAACGAGGCACGCGTGGTGGCGGAGCGCTACGTCGACGAGGGCGAGACGGTCGCCGCCAACGCGCCGCTGCTGCGCATCGTCGAGATCGACCCCATCAACGCGGTGTTCTTCGTGACGGAGCGCGACTACACGCTGCTGCGGCCCGCTCAAGCCGTGGAGCTGCGCACCGACGCGCATCCCGACGACGTCTTCGAGGGACACATCGCGCGCATCGCGCCGGTGTTTCGCGAGAGCACCCGGCAGGCGCGGGTCGAGGTCGACATCGACAATCCAGGGCTGCGCCTCAAGCCCGGCATGTTCGTGCGCGCCACCGTGGTGCTGCAGCGTGTCGAGGACGCGACCATTGTGCCGGAGCAGGCGCTGGTGCGCCGCGGCGGGCGCGACGGCGTGTTCGTCGTCAGCGACGACGGCGCTTCGGTGTCGTGGCGTGAGGTCGAGATCGGCTTGCGTCAGGACGCTCGTGTCCAGGTTGACGGCGACGGCCTGACGGCGCGGGTGGTCACGCTGGGCCAGCAGCTGCTCGACGACGGCAGCGCCGTGTCCGTCGCCGCCGGCACAGGGGGTGCGGCGCCGTGAACATCGCCCGTGCCAGCGTGCGCCGGCCCGTGTTCACCTCCATGGTGACGCTGGCGGTGGTCGTGCTCGGCGCGCTGGCGCTGACGCGGCTGCAGATCGACCTGCTGCCGACCATCGAGCTGCCCACCGTCACCGTGCGCACCCAGTACGAGGGCGCGGATCCGAGCGTCATGGAACGACTGGTCACGCAGATTGTCGAGGAGATCGTGGCCACGGTGCCGGGCGTGGTCGAGATGACCTCGCAGTCCTACGAGGGAAACAGCCGCGTGCGGGTTAGCTTCGCCTGGGGAACGGACATCGACAAGGCGGCGCTGGACGTGCAGGCCACCATCGAGGACGAACTCAACGAGCTGCCCGACGAGATCACGCGGCCGCGCGTGAGCAAGTTCGACGTCGACAGCTTTCCAGTGGTGATCCTCGGCATCTCGAGCAAGCTCGACCCGGTCGAGCTGACGCAGATCGTGGAGGATCAGATCCGCTATCGCTTCGCGAGGATCCACGGCGTCGCCCAGGTGGACCCCTGGGGCGGTTTCAACCGCGAGGTGCGGGTCGAGCTGGATCCGGCGAAGATCAACGCCCTCGGCCTGCCGCTCGACGACGTTCTCGACGCCATCCGCGACGCCAACCTGGACCTGCCCGCAGGCAAGATCGAGGAGGGTCGCTACGAGGTCACGCTGCGCGCCCCCTCGGACTTCACCGATCTCGACCAGATCCGCAACACCGTCGTCGCACGCCGCGATGCCGCCGTGGTGACGCTGAACCAGATCGCCCGGGTCAAGGACACCTACCAGAAGCAGTCCCGTATCATCCGTGTCAACGGCGACCTCGGCCTGCGGGTCGGCATCCGCAAGCAGGCCAACGAGAACACCGTGGAGGTGGCGCGCCGGGTGCTGGCCGAGGTGGAGGCCGTCAACAAGCAGTTTCCGCAGATCCGCATCATCCCTGTCATCAACCAGGGCAACTTCATCGAGCGCGCCATCGCCAACGTGGCGCAGTCGGTGCTCTACGGCGGCTCGCTGGCGGTGCTGGTGCTGCTGTTCTTTCTGCGCGACCTGCGCAGCACGCTGATCATATCGCTGGCGATTCCGATCTCCGTGGCCGCGACCTTCGCGCTCATGCATTTCGGCGGCTTCACCCTCAACCTGATGACGCTGGGCGGTCTCGCCCTGGGCGTCGGCATGATGGTGGACAGCTCCGTCGTCGTGCTCGAGAACATCTTCCGCCGCCGTCACGAGCATGCCGAGGCCCCCGATGTCGCGGCCGTCACGGGCACCCGCGAGGTGGGGTCGGCCGTCGTCGCCGGCACCGTCACCACCCTGGTGATCTTCCTGCCGTTGATATTCGTGCGCGGCGTGTCCGGCGTGCTCTTCAAGGAGCTCGCCTACGTCATCATGTTCTCGCTGTTCTGCGCGCTGCTGGTTTCGCTCAGCCTGGTGCCCATGCTCGGCTCGCGGTTGGTCGCCGGCCGCGGTGCGGACGCCGCCGGGCTGCGCGGCCGGCTGGCGGCGCGGGCGGGGGCCGGGTTCGAGGCGCTCGAGAACGGCTACCGCGACCTGCTGCGTGCGGTGCTGCGCACGCCGTGGACGGTGGTGCTGCTCTCGGGGGCCGTGTTCGGCGCGAGCCTGCTGCTGCTGCCCTACCTCGGCAGCGAGTTCATGCCCCCGAGCGACGAGGGCGAGGTCCGTGTCACCGGGCAGTTCGAGGTGGGCACGCGCATGGAGCTGATCGATCAGCAGACGCGGCGCATGGAGGCCGTGATCGCGGCCGAGGTGCCCGAGGCGGTTTCCTCGGTAGTCAGCATGCTCACCTCGGGCGCCCGCGGCAACGCGGCCGCCGTCGGCGAGGTCAGGGTCTCGCTCGGGCCGGCCCGGGAGCGGCGGCGGTCCAACAGCGAGATCGCGAACGCCCTGCGCCGGCACTTCGACAGTGAGGGCGTCCCGGGCATGACGATTCGCGTGCGTGCGCCCCAGGGCCAGTTCCTGCTCGAGCGTCTGCTGGCGAGCGTCGAGGACATCACGGTCGAGGTGCGCGGCTTCGATCTGGACGCGATGGCTCTGCTGGCGCGCCGTGCGGCCGAGGCCATCGAGGAGGTCGAGGGTGTCACCGACGTCGAGTTGAGCCGCGAGGCCGGCATCCCGCAGCGTGTCATTCACGTCGATCGCGACAAGGTTGCGGACCTGGGTCTGAGCGTGCGCGACGTCACGCGCGTCATCGAGACCGCCGTGGCGGGTTCCACGGCGGGCGAGTATCGTGTCGAGGGCAATGCCTACCGCATTCTCGTGCAGCTGGAGGATGCCGAGAAGCGCTCGCTCGACGAGATCCTCGACCTGACGCTGCGCATACCCGACGGCGAGCTGGTGGTGCTGCGCAATCTCGTCTCCGCGCAGTCGGGCTCCGGGCCGGCCACCATCGAGCGCAAGGATCAGCAGCGCCTGGTGAAGGTGACCGCCAACGTGGCCGGCCGGGACCTCGGCTCGGTCGCCGCGGACATCCAGAGTCGACTCGAGGGCATTCCGCGTCCGGCGGGTTACGATCTCATCATCTCCGGAAACTACGAGGAGCAGCAGAAGGCTTTCCGCGAGCTGCTGGTCTCGCTGGTGCCTCGCCCTGGTGCTCGTGTACATGGTGCTCGCTTCGCAGTACGAGTCGCTGCGCGACCCGCTGGTGGTGATGCTCTCGGTGCCGCTCGCCGCGGTGGGCGTGATGCTCACGCTGTTCCTGACCGACACCACCCTCAACCTGCAGTCCGACATCGGCTGCATCATGCTCGGCGGCATCGTCGTCAACAACGCCATCCTGCTGGTCGACCAGGCGAGCCAGCTGCACCGCGAGGGCCTCGACATTCACGCCGCCGTGGCCGAGGCGGGCAGGCGGCGCCTGCGGCCGGTCCTCATGACCACGGCGACGACGGTGCTCGCGCTGCTGCCGCTCGCGCTCGGCATCGGCGAGGGCGCCGATGCCCAGGCCCCCCTCGCCCGCGCCGTCGTCGGGGGCCTCACCGCGTCGACCCTGATCACGCTGGTGCTGATCCCGGTGGTGTACTCGCTGTTTCACCGCGCGGGCCGCGCCGCCCAGCCCGACGCCGCCGGCAAGGCGCTGGCCGGCTGAGAAGCCGTCGCTGCACCGCGGGGTGCCCGTGCGGCGACGCGCTCGCCCGCGCCGAGTCGTCCGCGGGCGCCGCGCATCGGCACCCGTCGGGCATGTGCGGCCGGCCGTCGGAAAGCGGCTGGAAGGCCGGGACGAAATCACGATTCTTGGCGCTGAGGCGCGCGAACCCGCGTGTGGCACCCGCTGTCGCGGGCAGCGCGCAGGCAGCGCGAGGCGGCGCGCCGAGGCGCCGGGAAGCCCGTCGCGCCCTAACGGTTACCCTCGAGAATCCGGAGCAGACGAGCCCATGACGATGCCGCACACCTCGCACCGCTGGCAAGCCTCCGAGCACCGATCGCCCCGGCAGCGGGACGCGGGTCTTGCACGCCGCCGCGCGGCGGTCGCACGCAGGCAGCGTCTCGGCACGAGTGCGCTGGCGCTGACGCTGCTCTTCGCCGCGGTCCTGCCGGCGCGCGCGGGCACGGGGTTTCGCGCCGACGCGGCGCTGGCGGCGCAGGAGCTCGAGATGTGGGTGGCGCAGGCGGCGCAGGCGGCGCAGGAGGCACAGGCGAGCGGCGAGGAGCAAGCGGGCGTGATGCAGCGCATGGAGGACACGCTGGTGCGCTGGCAGGGAATCCTCTCCGGCTACGTCGAGAGCATGGGCGAGGCGGTCGACCGGGTGTTCGATCCCGAGATTGCCTTCGAGGAGATCAACCAGACCTCGGTGCGCCTGCGGCTCGACGTCGACTACGAGGAGGGCGAGGACCTCGACTTCAGCCCGAACCTCTCCATCCGCTGGGTGCTGCCGGGGGCGAACCGCCGCTGGTCGCTGCTGATCGGCGCGGATTCCGATGGCGCGGCGGACGACGAGGACGTGGACGCACCGCTGGTCGATGACGAAGACAACAGGGCCTCGGCGGCGCTCGAGTTCGCGTTGCGCGACGACGCCAAGTGGCGCACGTCTTTCTCCGTCGGCGTCAACACCGATCCGCAGGTGTTCGGGCGCATCAGGGTGCGGCGCAATTTCCAGCTGACGCCGATGTGGAGCGCGAGGATCATCGACCGGCTGCGCGTACAGAGCGACGATGGTTGGGACAACGACTTCAAGGTCAACTTCGACCGCCCCTTCGGCCGGCGGCTGCCCGACACCAAGGAGTTCAACGCCCTGGCCGTGGGCGGCGACCGCCGGCCGTGGCTGTTCCGCGCCTTGAGCCGCGTGCGTTGGTACGAGGACCGGGACGGGCTGTTCGGCCAGCAGCGCTTCAGCTTCTTCAACCGGCTCTCGCAGCGTTCGGCCATTGCCTACGAGGCCCTCGCCTTCGGTTGCACCGACCCCAACGAGGCGGACGGCACCGAGGACTGCACCGAGTACGATCTGCGCGTGCGCTACCGTTACGTCACGAAGTACCCCTGGCTGTCCTTCGAGCTGTGGCCGACGGCAGCGTTTCCCGAGCGCAACGACTACGATTTCACGGCGCAGCTCAGGTTCCGGATGGAGATCTGGTTTGGTCGCGGGCCGCGCGTGCAGGGCGCGGGGTCCGGGCAGCTCGGCGAGTTCTTCAGCGATCCGGACCGCCTGGCGCTGCGCTGACGGCGTCGCCCGCACGCGGTGTGCCGGCGCGCTGCCCGGCTGTGACAGCCGACAAAGAAACAAAGTTACCTGCAGACTCACCCATGGCCAAGGTGATCTCCACCACGGACGAGGTCGATTTCGACGTCGGCGCCGGCGAGTCGCTGCTCGAGGCGGCGCTGCGCTGCGGCGTGCCGTGGGCGCACGCCTGCGGCGGCCGCGCGAAATGCTCCACCTGCCGGGTGTGGATCGTCGACGGCCTCGACGCGTGCCCGGCCCGCACGGACGAGGAGTCGGCGATGGCGCGCCGGCTGGGCCTGAGCGACGAGGTGCGCCTCGCCTGCCAGCTGCGGCCCGCGGGCGCGCTGAGCGTGCGCCGCCTGGTGCTCGACGAGACCGACCTCATGATGGCCAGCCAGCTCGATCGCACCGTGGCGACGCCCACGGGCGAGGCGAAGAGCGTGGTGGTCTTCTTCAGCGACATCGCCGGCTTCACCGCGCTGTCCGAGCGTCTCTCGCCCTACGACACCATGTACCTGCTGAACCGCTACTTCGCACAGGCCGGAGATATCATCGAGGCCAACGGCGGCTTCATCGACAAGTTCATCGGCGACGGGCTCATGGCGATCTTCGGCATCGACGGCCGGGCCGACGCCCCGCTGCGCGCGGTCAACGCCGCGCTGCAGACGCTGGCCGCGGTCGATCGCATGAAACCGTTCTTCGCCTCGATGTACGACGCGAGCTTCGATGTGCGCATCGGGCTTCACTACGGCGAGGCCATCATCGGCTCCGTCGGCTCCATCGGCCACGAGCGGCTCACCGCCGTCGGCGACGTGGTCAACGTCGCCAGCCGCGTCGAAGCCGCCAACAAGGACGCCGGCACGCGGCTGCTGATCACGGACGCGCTGCACGAACGCGTTGCCGGCGACGTCGAGGTCACGGATTTCGTCAGGGTGAGGCTCAGGGGAACGAGCGAGCGCATCACGCTGCACGAGGTCGGCGGACTGCGCCCCGAGGCGCACCAGGCGCTCAGCAACCCCGAGGGCCGCGAGCACGTGCTCTTCGCCGGCAGGAAGTGGGTGCGTGCCTTCGCCGAGGACGCGCTGGCCGTCGACGAGCATCGTATCCTCGACTTCGGGGACTTCGACGTGGTCGTCGTGCGCCGCGCCGACGGCTTCTTCGCCTTCAACAACGCCTGTCCCCATCTCAAGCTGCCGCTTTACGAGCGGCGCAAGATGGCCGAGGGCGATCTGGGCTGTTTTCCCGGCACCGCGACGCCGCGGCCGATCTACAGCACGATCACCGAGGAGCGCGGGCTGATGTGCCGCTGGCACCACAGTTGCTTCGATCTGCAGACGGGTGAGGTCAGGGAATGGGCGACGCGGTTGGCGCAGGACGGCACCTCACCGGGCTGGGAGTTCCTCGGCGACCTGTCGAAGAACCGGAGCAAACTGCCCGTCTATCCCTGTCGCGTCCACGACGGCGACCTGTGGATCGCCATGGCGTGACGGCGCGCCGGCGCCGAGTGCCTCAGGGGCGCACGCGTGCCGGCGCGCGGCCGCGGGCCAGCCGCCTCAGGTGAGGTGCTTCTCGAAGAACGCGACGGTGCGTTCCCACGCGAGATTCGCCGCCGCCTCGTCGTAGCGCGGCGTCGAGTTGTTGTGGAAACCGTGGCGCGTGCCGGGGTAGAGAAAGCGCTGGTAGTCGATGCCGTTCGCCTGCAGCGCCGCCTCGAAATCGGGCCACATGGCGTTGATGCGCGGATCGTTCTCGGCGGACTGCACCATGAGCGCCGCGCGGATGCGGGCGACGTCGGCGGACGCGGGCGCGGCGCCGTAGAAGGGAACGGCCGCGGCGAGATCGGCACCGAGGGTGACGGCAAGAAAGTTGACGGTGCCGCCGCCCCAGCAGAAGCCCACCGCGCCGAGCTTGCCCGTGGTCAGTGCGTGCGACTTCAGGAACAAGGCGCTGTTGAGCATGTCCTGTCTGAGCTTCGCCGGATCGAGGCTCTTCTGCAGCGTGCGCCCCTCGTCGTCGTTGCCGGGATAGCCGCCGACGGGCGCGAGCCCGTCGGGCGCCAGCGCGAGAAAGCCCGCCACCGCGGCGCGACGGGCCACGTCCTCAATGTACGGGTTGAGCCCGCGGTTCTCGTGTATCACGACCACCGCCGGGAACGGTCCGTCGCCGGCGGGCTGCACGAGATAGCCGCGCATCTCGCCGGAGGTGCCGCCGGGCGACGGGTAGTCCACGTAGCGCGCCTTGATGCGCTCGTCGGTGAACGAGATGGTCTGCGCCTCGGCGTAGCGCGGCAGCAGCGCCTCGGCCATGGCGAGCCCGGACGCGCCGCCGACGGTGATGGCACCCGCCCGGCGGAAGAACTCGCGACGCGCGATGCGGCCGTGGCAGTATTCGTCGTAGAGGTCGTAGATGCGCGCGTCGATGTGCTGCTCGCTCAAGATCGTTCTCCTGGGTTGCAAAGGGGTTGGTCGTTCAGCCACGGCGACGTTCGGGCGTCGCCGCGATGCACTGAGGCGAGTCGGTGCGCAGTGTGCCACCGTGGCGCGCGCACCGGCAAGGGCTCGTCGCGTCGACGGCGCGGGCGCCGCGAATTGTTCGGCCGCGGCACTGCGGCTGCGTCGCTCGTTGCTCCGCGACGGCCGGGCCCGGGGCGCGCTTGACAGCGCCGGCGCCGGCGCAGCCATAATGGCGTGAGCGCGCAAGGTCGCGAAGGCTTACCCATGCCAGGCGAGGACGAAGCCACCGTACAACCCGTGAGCGGCACCGTCGTGCCGCGTTTCGCCGGGCCGGCGACGTTCGCACGTCTGCCGGAGCTGCGCGACGTGTCGCGCTGCGACGTGGCGATCCTCGGCATTCCCTTCGACGGCGGCACGAGCTACCGTCCCGGCGCGCGCTTCGGTCCTCAGGCCATCCGCCAGGCGTCGCGTCACCTGCGCACGCAGTACCACCCGGCTTACGACGCCGAGCCGTTCGTCCAGCTGCAGGTCGCCGACGCGGGCGACGTGGCCTGCAACCCGTTCAGCATCGACGAGGCCATCGCCAGCATCGAGCGGGACGCGAGCGAGCTCCTGGGGCGCGTGCGCGGCCTCGTCAGCCTCGGCGGCGATCACACCATCGCCGTGCCGCTGCTGCGCGCGGTGAACCGTCGCACCGGCCCCGTGGCCCTGGTTCATTTCGATGCGCACCTGGACACCTGGGACACCTACTTCGGCGCGCCCTACACGCACGGCACGCCTTTTCGCCGCGCCGCGGAGGAGGGTCTCTTTCTCGATCACGCGTCCATGCACGTGGGCATACGCGGGCCGCTATACAGCCGTGAGGACCTGCGACGCGATGCCGATCTCGGTTTCAAGGTCGTGCACTGCGACGAGTTCCAGAGCGAGGGCGTCGAGGCCGTCGTCGCCCGCATCCGTGAGCGTGTGGGCGCACACCCGCTCTACCTGTCCATCGACATCGACGTGCTCGACCCCGCCCACGCGCCGGGCACCGGCACGCCCGAGATCGCCGGCATGAGCTCGCGCGAGCTGCTCGCCGTGCTGCGCGGCCTCGCCGGGCTGGAGCTCGTCTCCGCGGACATCGTCGAGGTCGCGCCGGCCTACGATCACGCGGAGATCACCTCCCTGGCCGCGGCCACGATTGCCTACGAGTTGATCAACCTGTTCGCCTGCGCGGCCCCGCCCGCCGGCGGTTCCTCGCGGTAGACATAAGGCGCCCGCGACGGCGTCAGCGCCGCCACGGGCCTTCGGCAACGACACTGTGAATGGCGCCGGCCCGCTCGAGCTCCGCGTGGGAGGGGTACCACATGCGCTCGGCGGGCGTGCGCGCGATCCGCGCCAGGAACGTCGCGTCGATCTCGCCGGCGAAGTACGCGGCCAGATCCGTATTGAACTCGTCGTCCGGGTCGACCACCGGGTACGTTTTCGCCGTATCGAGCCGGTAGCGGTGGAAGCCGAGCTTGGCCGACGGGCCGAGGCGCCGCTCGCGGCCGCTGATGAACGCGAGCGTGCAGGCGGAGCTGCACGCTTCGAAGGAGTAGGTGTCGAGCGCCCGCTCGCGGATCAGCACGGCGAGCCCCCGTCCTTCGGCCACCACGCCGCCCTCGCTCTCGAGGACGATGCTGTGCACGTCGCGATGGCGCTCGAGCAGCGCGCGCAGCTCACGGGTCGCGCCGTGCGCGATCTCGCCGCGCAGGCGGATCGCGGCGCCGTCCTCGAGCACCTCCAGCGCGTAGCGCTTGGGCACCACCGGCGGCGGAGGCGGCGGGTTGAAGGCGACGAGTCCCGAGCGCACCACGCCGATCGCGCCGACGAAGATGACGACGATGCCGAGGACGACGCAGCCCTGGGCGCAACGGATCCAGACGAGCTGGCGGTAGTCCCGGTGGGCGCGCTCGCAGGCGCGCAGCACGCCGATCGCCGACCACGGATAGACGATAGCGCTGCAGAAGACGAAATAGGCGGTGGCGACGGACCACTGCACGCGCGCCGATTCGGGGAACCACGACGTCACGATTGGCGCGAAGGCGTAGGCGAGTGCGGCCACCGCCAGCAGGTTGCCCCAGAACGAGATGGCCAGCGAGTAGCGGCCCTGCCAGTGCTTGCTGAGATAGCGGCGCATCGGTGCGCGGGGGGATGCCGTGTGGCGGAAGAGCTTACGCCATGCCGCCGTGCCCGGCGAGGCCGGGGTCGCCCGCGGCGTCGCGAAGTGCGAAGGGCACCTCGTCAGGACAGCGTCCGGCAGGCGCCGAGGTCGCTCACCGCGTCGCGCTCGAACAGCGTCTCCAGCACACCGCGCAGCGTCTCGACCCGCGCCTCGCTGGCGCCGCCGAAGACGACGTTGTCGCGGAACTTGCGCACGAGCTCCTCGCGCGTCAGGGGCTCGCGCACGCCGCCGCGCATGTGCGCCTGGCGGGCCTCGTGCAACTCGCCGTCGCGCAGGCGCACCGCCACGTGGCCGGTGTAATTGCGCGGATACTCGTTGTGCGGGTCGACGACGTAGCCGACGCGCGCGGCAAGCTCCAGGATCTCGGGGTCTTCGATGCGCTCGCGGGTAAAATCGGCGAGGCCTGCGGTGCCCCTGAGCAGTCCGAGCGCAACACAGTAGGGCACGCTGAACTTCGCCGAATAGGGTGTCGTCGGCCGGCGCTTCTCGGCGAGCGGCTCCCACAGCCGGTGCACGATGCCCTCGGCGGTCTCGCAGCGCACGCTCTCGACGGCGTGCGGCGCGATGCCGCGCTGGCGCAAGGCGATGGCGCAGTCGATGTAAGGCTGGATCATGGTGCCGCAGGCGTAGGGCTTGAAGGCGATGTTCTGCAGGAGCCAGCGCTCGCCGAGCCCGTCGGTGAGCTGGGCGTAGTCACGCGCGATGTCGGCCACGGCGAAGCCGTTGAACAGGCCGTGGGTGCCCTCGAAGACGGTGCGCGGACCGGTGAAGCCGTGCTCGGCCATGGCCACGGCGCGCAGCGCCGAATGCGCCGCCCAGCCGGGGTGCAGCCGCTTGGTCCAGGTGCCCTCGGCCAGGTACTCGATGATGCCGCCGGCCATGCTGCCGGCGATGCCGAGGGCATTGACCAGCACCGGCGGCGACACGCCCAGGGCCCGGCCCACCCCCACGGTCGCGCCGAGGCCGCCGAGCACCGCGGTCGGATGAAAGCCCGCGCGGTGGATGGCGGTGGGCGCCACCAGAGTGAGCCGGCAGGTGATCTCCATGCCGGCGGCGATGCCCGCCAGCGCCGCCGCTCCGCTGCGCCCGTGGCGCTCGCAGGCCGCGAGCACGGCCGGCACCACGACGCAGCCGGCGTGAACGGGCGAGCCCTCGAAGGTGTCGTCGAAGTCCTCGCCGTGAGCGGCGGTGCCGTTGACGAGGGCCGCTCCGGCGGCGTCGAGTCCGCGCGCGTGGCCGAGCGCGGTGCAGGCGCCGTCGCCGTCCCACGCCGCCACCAGGCTGCGCACGTAGTCGCGTTCGCGCGCCGCGATGCAGTTGCCGGCGACGTCCAGGAGCACACGCACGGCGCTCTCGCGCACCCCGCCCGGCAGCGCCTGCGGCGCGACGGCGCACGCCCACGCGGCCACGCGCTCGGCGACGCTCGTCGATGCCGCATCCACGGTGTCGCTCATCGCTCGAGCCGGGCGCGCAGGATCTCGTTCACGCGGCCGGGGTTGGCCTGGCCGCGGGTGGCCTTCATGACCTGACCGACGAGGTAGCCGAACACCTTCTGCTGGCCGGCGCGATACTGCGCGACCTGCTCGGGGTGCGCGGCGAGCACCTCGTCGACCACGGTCTCGATCTGGGCGCTGTCCGTGATCTGGCGCAGGCCGCGCTGGTCGATGACGGCATCGGCGTCACCCGCACCCTGCCACATGGCGGCGAAGACGTCCTTGGCGATCTTGCCGGAGACGGTGCCGTCGGCGATGCGGCGGATCAGCCCCCCCAGCATGGCGGCCTCGACCGGGGCTGCGTCGATGTCGATGCCGTCGCGGTTCAGGAAGCTCGAGAGCTCGCCGAGGATCCAGTTGGCGACGGGCTTGGCCTGCGCGTCGCCGCCGGCGGCGTCGACTGCGGCCTCGAAGTACTCCGCCGTCTCGCGCGATGCCGTGAGCTGCTGGGCGTCGTCCGCGCCGAGGCCGTAGCGATCGGTGAGACGCCGGCGCTTGGCGTCCGGCAGCTCCGGCAGCGTCTGCCGCACGGCGTCGACCAGGGCGTCGTCGAGCACCATGGGCGGCAGGTCGGGATCGGGGAAGTAGCGGTAGTCGTGGGCCTCCTCCTTGCCGCGCATGGGCCGCGTCTCGTTGCGCTCGGGATCGTACAGGCGCGTCTCCTGGACGACCTCGCCGCCGCTCTCGAGCACGTCGATCTGGCGCTCGATCTCGAAGTCGATCGCGCGCTCGACGAAGCGGAAGGAGTTGATGTTCTTGAGCTCCGTGCGCGTGCCGAGCTCGCGCTCGCCCTGCGGGCGCACGGAGACGTTGGCGTCGCAGCGGAACGAGCCTTCC
>JABAHR010004146.1_pt2 | contig 28458 bp, 29 predicted proteins | sample 7062101 | NCBI WGS metagenome assembly JABAHR01 (sample SAMN14534553, study PRJNA622989) | marine sediment metagenome | biome: marine biome [ENVO:00000428]; feature: marine pelagic biome [ENVO:01000023]; material: deep marine sediment [ENVO:00002113] | place: India: Gulf of Kutch | collected...
AGGCGGCTTCTGCTTGAAGTACTCGCGGGAGATCTCCTTCAGGGGCAGGAAGCCGTGTCGGTCTGCACCGAAGTCCACGAACGCGGCCTCCAGACTGGGCTCCACCCGGGTGATCTTGGCTTTGTAGATGCTCGCTTTCTTCTGCTCGCGTCCCCGGCTCTCTATGTCGAGGTCGTAGAGTTTCTGACCATCGACGAGGGCGACCCGAACCTCTTCCGGCTGGGTCGCGTTTATCAGCATTCTTTTCATCTAAAACAATTCCTCTGTGCTGCGGGCTCAGCGCTGCACAGGAAACTGAGAGGATGGGCGAGGAATAGGGCAATACACCAGATCAGGTTGCTGCCGGCCTTTACACCGCGCGCGAGATGCGCCCGGTGGTGCCGGTTGCGCTCAATGGCGCTGTTTGGTTGGCGGTCTGATCTGTCCTGCGTGCTCCAAAACCGTCGCTCTTCGGAAAGGGGGCGGCGATGCCGCTGCGCTGTCGTCTGTTCCGCCTGGTGTTCGGCGGTCGCTGCCATGCCGTTGCATGGTGGCGTGGTATTCCGTTCTCAGTTTCCCGGCAGCCCCATGGGCCGCGCTCTTCGAGAGCCTTGGTGTAGTCGGCTCTCCGTTTGCAATTAGCCGTATTGTTGGCTTAATTCCTTTTCAGTTTCGCCCTGTAGATGGGCGTTCGATCAACTGCCGGCTGGATCCTTTGAAACAGGTAACTTGCCGACTAAATGCCCGAAAGGGCGAGTTATATTAACAGTCAAGATTAAGTGTCTCAAACACTTGAAGAAAAAGCGCCGACCTCGGTCCAATATTTCGACATTGGCGAGGAAAAGGGTCAGAGAATCGACAATTATCTCGTGGCCCGGCTTCCCGGCGTCCCCAAAAGCCGCATCTATCGCATGTTGCGCCGTGGCGAGGTGCGGGTGAACGGCGGACGAATCAAGCCGACCTATCGCCTCTCGGCCGGCGACAGGGTGCGGGTGCCTCCGGTGAAGCTTGCATCGAAGCAGCCCCCTACGGTTGGGCGGAGAGACCTGGCTCGCATTGAGGCCTCGATCATCTTCGAAAACGAACGCCTGCTGGTTCTCAACAAACCCGGAGGTGTGGCCGTGCACGGCGGATCTGGCGTCAGCTACGGGATCATTGAGGGGTTGCGGCAACTCAGACCCGATCAGCGCTTGGAACTTGCTCATCGGCTCGACCGGGACACGTCTGGATGCCTGCTCGTCGCTAAGGGCCGCCAGTCGTTGCTCGAGATTCACGCCGCGCTCAGACAAAGGACGGTCCGCAAGCGCTACGCGGCGCTCGTCCACGGTCTCTGGCCCGCTCAACTCAGGACCGTGCAGCTGCCGCTGAGAAAATACACGACGGCTTCCGGCGAGCGGCGGGTCCGGGTCGACGCTCAGGGAAAGCCGAGCCGCACGGACTTCGAGGTTGCGCGGCGATCAGAATCCGCGACCTGGCTCGTGGCGCACCTGCACACCGGTCGTACCCACCAGATACGCGTTCACGCCAAGGCCAGCGGACATCCGGTGGTCGGAGACGACAAGTACGGGCGGCTCGAGCAGCGAGCGCTCGAGCGCAGCTTGGCAATCTCCGGCATGTGCCTTCACGCGGAAGGGCTCACGCTCGTTCTGGCCGGGAACAAGCTCAAGTTCGAATCGCCGGTCCCGGAAGCGTTTTCAACCGCGTGGGAACGGCTAGCCGACGACTTTGATCCCCTCGGATCTGAGCATGGCGCATAGCTCGATCAGAGGCAGGCCGATCAGCGCGTTGGGGTCAAGCCCACCGATTTCCCGGAACAGGGCGATGCCGAGCCCTTCCGACTTGAATGCCCCGGCGCAGTCCACGGGATTCTCGCGCGTGACGTAGTCAGCGATCTCGCGCTCGCCGAGATCGCGAAACTGTACGGGCGTCTCCACGACGGTGAGTTGACATCGATCCTGCGCAGCGTTGAGCAGGCACAGACCGGTCAGGAACCGCACACGCCTGCCCGACAGCCGGGCGAGCTGCTCGCGGGCGCGGGGCGCGGTGCCTGGTTTGCCGAGAATCTCCTCGTCGCAAACGGCAACCTGATCTGACCCGATCACCAGGGCCTGGGGAAAACGTGCGGCGACCGCCTCTGCTTTGGATTTAGCGAGGCGGGCGACGAGATCCTTGGGCGCTTCTCCATTCCGAGGAGCTTCGTCGATGGCCGGATCGGCCGTCTCGAAGGGGAGCTGCAGGCGCGCAAGCAGCGCGGCCCGGTACTTCGAGGACGAGGCCAGGACGAGATCGCTCAAGCGCGCCCCCCGGGCCGCGTGCCAGCAGAAAATGCGAGCAATTTTGGGGGCTTAGCGTACAAGCGGGCGCTCGTTACGTTCTTTACAGGGGCGGGTAGGGTACCTATGATTGCGCCCGCTATGAAGACCCGCCAGCAGGAGGCCCTGCGCTACGTAGAGCTTGCGCAGAGAGGCGCCCGTGTCGAGCGGGTTCTAGGCGGTGAGGATCTGCCTAGGTTTTCGCAGGTCGTCGAAGGAGAAATCGCCGTTGAGGTGGCGCTGACTTTCTCCCGGGACGAGGCGTCCAGGCCCTGCGTGCAGGGCAGTTTTCGGGCGCGGTCGGACATGCTGTGCCGGCGCTGCTCGGAGGTGCTGCCGCACGAGTTGACAGGAGATTTCGAACTCACGATCGTCGGCGACGACGCGACGGCTAGCATGCTTGGGGGCGAGCATGACGTGCTCCTGGCGGAAAGCGAGATGCTGGAGGCAGCTGAGATCCTCGAGGACGAGCTGTTGATGTGTATGCCGGACCAGCTTTGTCCGCACGGGGCTTGCGAACGGCTGCTGCCGAGCGACTTTCCCCCGTCGGAAGCCGAAAGCGCGCCGGCTGCAGAGCGCGAAAACCCCTTCGCCGCCATTGCCAGACTGAAGGATTGAAAGAGAAACGGAGGCCACATGGCTGTTCAACAGAACAAAGTGACCCGAGCGCGGCGCGGCAAGCGGCGCTCGCATGATTCGCTACGCGCACCCGCGCTGTCCATAGACCCGACGACGGGAGAAACCCATCGCCGCCATCATGTGACCGCGGACGGCTTCTACCGCGGCAAGAAAGTCCTCGACCAGGAAGATTGACGAGCCGTGAGTCTCGGATTCATGTTTCCGGGGCAGGGCTCCCAGACCGTTGGGATGCTCGCGGACGTCGCTGGGGAATATCCCCAGGTAACGGAATATTTTCAGCGCGCGGGGGAGTGCATCGAACGGCCCCTGTGGGAAATCGCCTCGTCGGGGCCGGAGACCGAGCTCAACAGCACCGAGATCACCCAACCGGCGCTCCTGACGGCGAGCGTTGCTCTGTGGGAGATCTGGAATGCCGCTGGAGGCGAGCTGCCATCGATGTTCTCTGGCCACAGCCTCGGCGAGTATTCGGCCCTAGTGTGCGCCGGCTCTCTCTCCCTCGAGGAAGGTGTGCTTCTCGTTCATGAGCGCGGCAAGCTGATGCAGAAGGCGGTGCCCCACGGCGAGGGCGCGATGGCGGCCGTGCTGGGCTTAGACGATGATGCGGTCGCCGATTGCTGCGAAGCCGCCAGAGGGATCGTCTCCCCGGCAAACTTCAACGCGCCGGGGCAGGTGGTCATCGCCGGAGCGACCGCCGCGGTCGAAGCCGCCGTGGAGGCCTGTCGCGAGGCGGGTGCCCGACGCGCCGTGCTGCTGCCTGTGAGCGGACCGTTTCACTGCGAGCTCATGCGGCCGGCTCAGACCGCCTTTGCCGACGTCCTCGCTGGCGTCGATCTTAAGATGCCGAGCATTCCTATCGTTCACAACGTCGACGGGGAGATCGCACCGGACCTCGATACCCTGCGTGCCAAGCTCATGGCGCAGATCGCGGAGCCCGTCCTCTGGACGCGCTGCGCGGAGAGCATGGTTGCTGCCGGCATCACCCGGCTGCTGGAGTGCGGTCCCGGGAAGGTGCTGAGCGGGCTTGTCAGGCGAATCGACAAGTCGGTGCAGGCAGAATCACTGGGTACCCTCGACGGGTTGCGCGCAGCGCTGGGTTGAGTGGCGGCGGAACGCACAGTCGCGCTGGTGACGGGCGCTTCGAGGGGAATCGGCGCTGCCATCGCCGCTCGTCTGGCGCGGGACCACCACGTGGTTGGAACCGCCACTACCGAGTCCGGCGCCCTGGCCATCTCGGATTCGCTCGGAGATGCCGGCGAAGGCCTGGTCATGCGCGTGGACGACGACGCTTCGGTGGCATCCGCCTTCGACCAGCTGGGCCAGAGCTGCGGCATGCCTGCCATCGTTGTCAACAATGCTGGCATTACCCGCGACAACCTGCTGCTTCGCATGAAAGCGGAAGAGTGGCAGGCAGTGATGGATACGAATCTCGGTGCGTTATACCGGGTGGTGAAGCCGTGCCTGCGCGGCATGATGAAGTCCCGATGGGGGCGTATCGTCAATCTGAGCTCGGTGGTCGCCCGCATGGGCAACCCCGGCCAGAGCAATTACGTCGCCAGCAAGGCGGGCATAGAAGGATTCACCCGTTCTCTGGCGATCGAGGTCGCGTCGCGCGGTATCACCGTGAATGCCGTGGCGCCCGGCTTCATTGAGACCGACATGACCTCCCAGCTTTCTGAGGAGCAGGTGGGGGAAATGCTGGCGCGCGTGCCGATGGGTCGAATGGGCGCTGCGGACGAAGTGGCGGAGGCCGTTGCCTACCTTGTCAGCGATGCCGCGGGCTACATTACGGGGACGACGCTTGCCGTCAACGGCGGGCTGCACATGACCTAGAAAGCAACGCTATGCGAGGTTTTGGGGGCCTTAAATGAGCGATATTGCGCTCCCCCGCCTCAACTTGAATTGGCCAGGGGGGGTCTATAGAATTCGGCGCGCCCTGCACCCAGGAACCTGATTGGGAGATGACTGCAGCATGAGCAGTGTAGAAGAACGTGTTAAGAAGCTGATTTGTGAGCAGCTTGGAGTCAAAGAGGACGAGGTCAAGGACGAAGCCTCGTTCGTGGAGGATCTCGGTGCGGATTCTCTGGATACGGTTGAGCTGGTGATGGCCCTGGAAGAAGAGTTCGAGACCGAGATTCCCGACGAGGAAGCCGAGAAAATCACCACTGTCAAAGAAGCCATCGACTACATCCTGGCGCATCAGTAGCCGGCGAACCCTTGTAATTCACCCCTAAGCCGCATCTACTTGTGACGGTGCGGCTCTTTGTTTCTGGGTAATCGAGAGATCGAATCATGACCAGACGACGCGTGGTGGTTACCGGCATTGGCCTTCTCACGCCGATCGGCAACGACGTCGATTCTGCGTGGGCGAGCGCGCTGGCAGGCCGCAGCGGCGCGGGGCCGATCGAGCAATTCGACGCCACCGACTTCAGCGTAAAAATCTGCGCAGCCGTCAAGGACTTTGACCCGACACAGTACGTCGACCGCAAGGAAGTGCGCCGCAACGACCCGTTCATCGTCTACGGGATGGCGGCGGGCATTCAGGCCATCGAGGACGCGGGCCTCGAAGCACACCCGCCGGACGGTCACCGGTACGGTCTGGCGATCGGCTCGGGCATCGGAGGGCTGGGGACCATCGAGGACACCCACGGGAGCCTGGTGGACGGCGGCCCGAGGAAAGTCTCCCCGTTTTTCATCCCCGCCAGCGTGATCAACATGATCAGCGGCAATCTGTCTATTCGATTCGGGTATTCCGGACCCAACGTGGCCGTCGTGACCGCCTGCACGACGGGGACCCACAACATCGGGTTTGGCGCGCGGATGATCCAGAACGGCGACGCCGACGTCATGGTGGTCGGCGGGGCAGAGTACGCCACCACGCCTGTGGCGGTTGCGGCGTTTTCCATGATGAAGGCGCTCTCCACCCGAAACGACGAGCCCGAATTGGCAAGCCGTCCGTGGGATCGTGATCGAGACGGGTTCCTGCTCGGCGAAGGGGCAGGCGTCCTCGTTCTCGAGGAGTACGAGCGGGCAAAGGCGCGAAACGCCAAGATCTACGCGGAGGTGGTTGGCTTCGGGATGAGCGCCGATGCGTTCCACATCACCAGCCCGGCGGAGGACGGCGCCGGCGCGGCCGCGTGCATGCAGAATGCGCTCGCAGACGCGAACCTAAATGCCGATCAGGTGGACTACATCAACGCCCATGGGACGTCCACACCGCTCGGCGACGTGGCCGAGACCGTGGCCATCAAACACGTGTTCGGAGTCGATACCCGGGTAGCCGTCAACTCCACCAAGTCCATGATCGGGCATCTGCTGGGTGCAGCGGGCAGCGTGGAAGCGATCTTCACGATTCTTGCCATTCGTGACCAGGTATCCCCACCGACCATCAACCTGAACAATCCCGGCGAGGGCTGTGATCTGGACTACGTTCCGAACGCTGCTAGGACGATGACCATACGGGCAGGTCTGAGCAATTCTTTCGGCTTCGGCGGTACCAACGGAACTTTGATCTTCGCATCGGTCTGAGCGGCGCGCCTGAGGTAGAATCCGGCGCGATGAAGCTCTTCCTGGTCAGTCTGGCCGGTCTCATCCTGCTCATTGGGTGCGCAGGATTTCTGGTAGGCCGGTGGAACGATGCCCCGCTTGCCGTGACCGAGCCCGCGGTCGTTACCCTCGAGCCTGGCGAACCGTTTTCGACGTTTGCGGCGCGGATGAGCGACTCCGGATTCCTTGCCCACCCCACGCTCTGGTCCCAGCTGGCGCGACTGCGCGGGCTCGCCACACAGGCCAAAGCCGGAGAATATGCGGTGCAGTCCGGCGATACGCCGGAGCTGCTACTCCAACGCATCGTCCGTGGAGAGGTGGTGACCTACGAGGTCCGGCTGCTCGAAGGCTGGACCGTGATGCAGGCACTGGTGGCTCTGCACGAAAACCAGGTGCTCGAGCACGAGCTCGTCGGCGCAAACGCTACCACGCTGCTGGAGGCGCTGGGTTTGCCGAGCGGCCATGCCGAGGGGCTCTTCTATCCGGATACCTATCAGTTCGTTCGCGGATCCTCGGATAGGGACATCCTGCGCAGGGCTTACGAGCGGATGCAGACGATCCTCGAAATTGCCTGGGATCAGCGCGCGTCGGGCCTTCCCTACCGGACGCCTTACGATGCGCTCATCGTGGCGTCCCTGGTGGAGAAGGAAACCGGCCGGGACGCCGATCGTGAGCACATCAGCCAGGTGTTCGTCAGCCGGCTCAATGCCAACATGCGCCTGCAGACGGACCCGTCGGTCATCTATGGGCTGGGCGAGCGTTTCGATGGCAATCTGAAGCGGGTTCATCTGCGCGAGCCGACGCCCTACAACACCTACGTGATCAGGGGGTTGCCGCCAACGCCTATCGCGCTGCCTGGGGGTAAATCGATCGATGCAGCGCTGCATCCAGGCCCCGGCGACTATCTGTATTTCGTGTCCCGCGGGGATGGGACCAGCCAGTTTTCCCGAAGCCATGCGGAGCATCTGGCCGCCGTGCGCAAGTATCAGCTGAAATGAGCGTCACGAGGGGGAGCCGGGGCCGATTCATCACCCTCGAAGGAACAGAGGGCGTGGGCAAGACGAGCAATCTGGAGCACGTCTGCCGCCTTCTGCGCGAGGCCGGACGCGACGTCGTAGCGACCCGCGAGCCCGGCGGAACGCCGCTGGCCGAGAGCATTCGATCGTTGCTGCTGGAGGTTCGCGAGGAGCCGGTAGATCCCACGGTGGAGCTCTTGCTGGTGTTCGCGGCCCGGGCACAGCACATCGCGCGCGTCATCGAGCCGGCCCTGGCTGCCGGGCGCTGGGTGGTCTGCGACCGGTTCACGGATGCCACCTTTGCCTACCAGGGCGGCGGGAGGCGCATCCCGATGGACAACATCGCCACCCTCGAATCTCTGGTGCAGGGTGAGCTGCGCCCGGATCTGACACTCTATCTCGACGTCCCGGTGGAGGTGGCCTCCCAGCGAATTGCCGAGCGGGATCATGACCGCTTCGAGCGCGAGCAGCTGGACTTCTTCGAGCGGGTGAGAACGACCTACCTCGAGCGTGCAGCCAGCGACCCGCGGCGTGTGCACGTGGTGGATGCCGGGCAGGAGCTCGCGGCCGTGCAGGACGAGATTGGCCGAGTCGTCTCGGACTTTCTGGATCGTCCATGACGACCCTGCTTCCCTGGCACTTGTCGTTGGCCGATCGCATGGATGGCCTCATGGCCGCCGGCCGGCTGCCACACGGTATCCTGATCACCGGAATCGACGGGTGGGGTGAGGACATCCTGGCCGCGTGGCTCGCGCTCAAGATTCTCTCCGAAGACGCTGACCAGAACCCTAGGGAACTGGCCCATCCTGATCTTCGCTGGGTCGTGCCAGACGGAGCGGAGATCAAGGTGAGTGCGGTCAGGGAGCTCGGGGAGTTTGCGTTCTCCACCAGCCAGGGGGGCGGTGCGAAGGTCGCCGTTCTGGAACGAGCACACCTGTTGAATCGCAACGCGGCGAACGCGCTGCTGAAGACTCTGGAGGAGCCACCGGCCGATACTTTCCTTGTGCTGGCGACGAGCCACCCCGGACGATTGCCGGCAACCATCCGCAGCCGGTGCCAGCGGTTCCTGATCAACCCGGACGAGCAGGCGGCCCGTGACTGGCTGACGGTTCGATGGACCGAAGCCGAGTTGGCTGCACGGGCACCCGAGAGCGGCGGCGCACCATTGCTGGTGGATGCTGCGCTTGCGGAAGGCTCGCGGGCTTTGCGCGAGTGCCTGGAGGACGCGCTGGCCGCGGCACAGCCGTTGGACAGCGTGGCCGAGCTGCTCGAGCGGGATGCAGGCCAGGTTACCAGCGGCTGGTACCGCGCGTTGCGCGACGTGATCGCCGGCCGTGAGGCGATCGGCAATTTGCACCACGTGGATGGCAGGGCGTTGTTCGGATTTGCCGACGAGCTGCTCTGGGTACGTCACCAGCTGGTCAACACCAACAGCGCCAATGCCCGACTGCTTTTCGAGCGCCTGGTGTCGAAATGGCATAGCCTTGGGACGGAGTCGGCGCGGCGACCGGGGAATTCGTGATGGGGTTCTCGGTCTTGCGATTGACAGTATTCGCCCGCGAACGGATCATGATTTCCGTTGTACGGGGCACAAGGTATCGTCTGGATGGCGGCTCGTCGCGGTGCTAGAAACGGAATTCTCTCCCTCGCGATCAAGGATAAAGCGGTGTTATACGCGGCTTACATGCCTTTCGTGAAAAACGGGGGCTTGTTCATTCCCACTAAGAAAGATTACGAACTCGGGGACGAGGTCTTCATGCTTCTGAACCTGATGGACGAGGCGGAGAAGATTCCCGTTGCGGGCAAGGTCGTCTGGGTGACGCCCAACGGGGCCCAGGGAAACCGTGCTGCCGGCATCGGAGTGCAGTTCAACGATCAGGACGATGTTGCCCGTGCCAAGATCGAAACCTACCTCGCCGGTGCCCTGCAGTCCGACAGACATACTCATACCATGTGAACGACCTTGCTGGTCGATTCTCACTGTCACCTGAACTACCTCGATGACCCGGATTCGCGCCTGAAGGCGGCGCGGCTTGCCGGTGTCGGTGGTTTTCTCTGCATCGGTGTGGACCAGAAGGGCATCGCTGGGGTGCTCGACATTGCCGAGCGGCATCCCGACGTCTGGGCGAGCGTTGGCCAGCATCCGGAGGCTGCCGATAGCTCGCCGGATTGGGTCGGGGAGCACCTGAATCATCCGCGCGTCGTCGCCGTGGGCGAAACTGGGCTGGATTACCATCATGGACGCGAAGCGCGGATCCGACGTCTGCAGCGGGAGCGGTTCGCCAGACATCTTGAGCTGGCAGAGAGCGCCGCGTTGCCCGTGGTGGTGCATACCAGGGACGCGGTTGCGGACACCGGCGACCTGCTCCGGGCGCACCCTAACGTGCGAGGCGTCCTGCACTGCTTTACCGAAACCTGGGAACTCGCCTCGTGTGCGCTGGACCTTGGCTACTACATATCCATTTCCGGCATTGTCACCTTCCGCAACGGAGGAAACGTCCGCGAAGTGGCCAGCAGGGTGCCCCGCGACCGGTTGCTTGTGGAAACGGACTGCCCGTGGCTGGCGCCGGTGCCCCATCGGGGGCGTACCAACGAACCGGCCTACGTCCGTGATACCGCTGCCTTTCTTGCCGACTATCTTAAGTGGGATCCCGAGGCGCTGGCTGCCCAGACCACCGAAAACTTCTTTGCGCTCTTTGCTGGCGAGCGTCCCTAGCCGATCAGAACTCTTCTTCGTAGAGCCGGTAGCCGGTCTCTTTCATGCCGAGGCTGGCGTAGGTCGCCTGGGCGCCTGCATTGTCCCGCTCGACGTAGAGCCGGATGCCGCACGCGTCAGGCGCGGATATCGCCCGTTCGCGAACTGCCTGGTGAAGGGCCGAGTAGACGCCTTTGCGGCGATGCTCGGGCGTGACGAACACGCTCTGGATCCACCAGAATCGGCCCGCTCTCCAATCGCTCCACTCGTAGGTGACCATCAGGGAGCCCGCCGGCACGCCGGCAAGCTCTGCGATTAGATAGAATCCGTCTAGCGGCGATTCGATGAGATGCTGCACGCCGGCGGCCAGCGTTGCCCGATCCAGGCCCTTGTTCTCGCTTTCCATCGCCATGGCCTGATTGAAATCGATCAGCAGGTCGGCGTCCTTGCTGCTCGCCGACCGCACGATGACGTCGGGTGCCCGGGTGCTCACAGGGTTCGCTCGAAGAAATCCAGAATCATGTCGAAACGATGAATGCAGACGTCGCGCTCCTGCAGGGAATGCTTCGATCCCGGATAGGCCATCATTTCGAATGGAAAGTGTCGCGCCTGGAGCGCGCGGTAGAGCATGGTGCTGTTTGTGTACAGAACGTTGTCGTCGGCCATCCCGTGAATGAGCAGAATTCTGCCCTTGAGCCCGTCGAGATGGGGAAAGACGCTGCTGGCGGTGTAGCCGGAAGCGTTCTCTGCAGGGTGCCCGAGATACCTTTCCGTGTAGTGGGTGTCGTATAGACGCCAGTCGGTCACCGGCGCAACGGAAACCCCCGCTTTGAACACTTCGGGTGCCTGGGAAAGGCACATGATCGTCATGTAGCCACCGTAGCTGTGCCCGAAGACGCCGATGCGCTCGGGGTCGACCCAGTCGAGCGACCGGAGAAACCGCGCGCCGAGCACCTGGTCGGCTACCTCCACGCTGCCCAGGTGGCGGTGTATGGGATTTTCGAAGGCTCGATCCCGGTTGCCGGAACCGCGGTTGTCCAGCTCGAACACACCGAACCCATGCTGGACGAACAGTTGCAGAAGCAGCGGCGCCCATTCGTTGCGCACCCGTTGCACCCCGGGCCCGCCATATACGTGAACGATCACGGGAATTTTCCCGTCGCCCTTGGCCGATGGTCGGGTCAGTCGGTAGTGCAGACGCTGCCCGTCTTCGCTGGCGATGGTGCCGAGCCGGGGCGTGACGTGCTGGGGCAGGAAGGGCGCGTAGTTGTGCCGCCCCTCAGCGAGCTCCCGGCCGATGGTGCTCGCCGTGCTTCCGTCAATTTCCTTCACGCGACAGCTGGGCGGCTGATCGACCGCGCTGAATCGGTCCAGGCACCGCCTGCCGCGGGGATCGACGACGACGTCGTGCCAGCCGGGCTCCGCGGTCAAACGGACGGGATGCTGCGGTCCCGAGCCTGGCAGTGCGCTCACCGAGTAGAGATGCTGCTCCTCGGGCTGATCGAACCAGCCCGTGAACAGAATCCGGTTGGCGTCGGCGTGCAGGACCTGATTGATGCGTCCCTCGCCACGTGTCAGCTGCACTTCCCCGCTCCCGCTCCCCAGGTAGAGATGGCTGTGACCGTCGCGTTCAGATGTCCAGAGGAAGCGCTCGGCTTCTAGGTAGCGGAAGTTGTCGTGCAGGTTGATCCACGTGTTTGATCGTTCAACCAGCCCGTCTCTGGCCGTCCCGGATCGCGGATCGAAGAAGCTCAGCCGCAGTTCCCGTTGATCCCGGCTCTGGGTCTGCACCGCCAACTCGTCTCCCGCCCAGTTCACCCGGGCGAGGTAGTCGTCGGGCGCCTTCTGGTAGCCGATCTCGGAAACCGCTCCGGATTCCAGTTCCGCGACCAGCAGGCTGACGGTTGCATTGGTACCTCCCGCGAACGGATAGCGCTGCTCCACGGAGCGGATCTGGTCGGCATCGATCTCCAATCGGTTGGTGACGGGAATGGGCGCTTCATCCACCCGGGTGTACGCGATCCGGGATGAGTCGGGCGACCACCAGTAACCCTCGAAGCGGTGCATTTCCTCCTGAGCGATGAAGTCCGCGGTGCCGTAGAAGACCGTGTCCCCGCCATCGCTGGTGATCGCGCGCTCCGATGATGTCTCCAGACCCCAGCAGAGCAGGTTGCCGTCTCTGGCGTAGGTGATGTGGCGGCCGTCCGGAGAAAAACGCAGGTCGGTCTGGCGCGCCCCGGCGGGCGTGAACCGTTCCAGATCGCCGCTGGCGGTGTCCAGTAAGTAGCCTGCACCGGCCGCCGTGATCAGCACTTTGTCCCCGTCCGGGTTGAACGAGAAGTCGGAAATGCCGTGGTGGAATTGGCGGCGGCGCTCGCGCTCGGCCTTCTCGGCGGCCGTCGGGAGGGACCCTTCGTCGCCAATCTGGCGGGCATCCAGCCAGCAGATCAGATCGCCGGATTCGCAGTCGAATCGCCACAGGTCCTGCCGTTCACGATCGTCGTCGGCAGGGCGCAGAAACGCCGCCCAGCGACCATCCGGGGAAAACCGGGCCGCGGCGGGCACGCTGCCGACCAACGGCGGGTCGCTGAACAACCGCTCGACCGTCAGCTTCATAGACGGGCAAACGCGTCGCGGGTCAGGTTCTCGACTTCGCTCGCGCCGACAAGCACGTTGTCCTCGATACGGATCCCCCCGTGCGGCAGGAAGACCTCCACCCGATCCCAATCGACCACGTCCGCGTGCTCGCTTCGGGAAAGTTCCCCCAACAGCTTGGGAATGAAGTAGATGCCCGGCTCGATGGTGAAAACCTGACCCGCTTCCACCGTACGGGTGAGCCGCAACGCCGGGTAGGCATCAGGCGGCGCATTGAGGCCGCCGGTCGGGCTGGTCTGCTGGCCGCCCACATCGTGGGTCTGAATCCCGAGAAGATGACCCAGGCCATGGGGCAGAAACGTCCTGGTGATCCCCAGGTCGAAGGCGGCCTCCGCCGAGCAGGTCACCAGCGCGTGAGCGGCGAGCAGGCGGCCCAGCCTCTGGTGCATGTCCTCATGTAGCGCCAGATAGTTCTGGCCGGTCCGGATCGTTCCGATGAGCTCCTGCTGCGCGGCGTCCAGACCGGCAATCAGGGCGGTGAACGCTTCATTGCCTCTGGCATCTGTATCTGAGGCGTAGGTCCGCGTGATGTCGCTGGCGTAACATCGGTGTCGCGCGCCGGCATCGATTAGGAAGCTGTGCCTGGTCCCTGGTGCTTGCCGCTCGTAATGCTGGTAGTGAAGGATGCCGGCGTGCTCGTTCAGCGCCACGATGTTGGGGTAGGGCACGTCCGCTTCGGTCTGGCCGGAGGCCTCGAGGTAGCGCAGCTGAATCTGAAACTCGCTGGCGCCGTCATGGAATGCCGCGCGGGCCGCCTGGTGTCCCAACGCCGCTTTGCGGGTCGCCTCGCGCATGCAGGCCAACTCGAATCCGGTCTTGTAGGCCCGCTGGTAATGAATTCGATTGACCAGCTGTGCGGGGTTGGACTCCGTGACCGGAAGATTGCCGGGCAGATCCTCGCCGATGAAGGCCACGTGGTTGAGCCTTTGCGCTTCTGTGATGGCGGCTGCGGCCAGGGCTTCCGGATCGGTGAAAATCTCGATGGACATGAACGGGCTCAGGTGCTCCGGGGCCGCTGGCGGCTGGTGCCAGTAGTCGTCAGGCTGGTAGAAGAACAACCGCGGATCTCCATCCGCGGTGATCAGCATCAGGCTCCCCTCGCAGTCGTCGTCGCCCAGCCACTGGGCGAGGTGCGGGTTGGCCCGGAACGTCGGGGCCTGGTCGTCGAGAAAATAGGTCCGTGAGCGGCCGGCGGCGATTAGCGCGGCATCGAACGCTGACCCAGTGAGGGCCTCGGACCAGCGCCGCGAGAGTTCGCTGAAATGCTCCGCGAAAAGCGGGTTGTCCGGGGTGGTTTCCGTGGCGCTCATTGTGAGCGAAGTATACGTGAACTGCCCGCGTTGCTCTCCACCCGCAGATAAACTCATGGTAGATTGCGCCGCTGAGCAAACGCACTTTCCGGAGGACTCATGGGAGGATTTGCCTACGTGGCGCCGTCCAGCGTCGATGAGGCGGTGGCCGTTCTGGCCGAGCACGCAGGACAGGGACTCAAAGCCCAGATCATCGCTGGCGGCACAGATCTGCTCGTGCAGATGCGCTCGCTGGACAAGGCGGCCCGCACGATCGTCGACGTCAAGAAGATCGGAGAGACCGGACGTCTGGAGGTCGGCGCGGAAGAGACGTTCATTGGGGCAGGCATCTGCTGCGCCGCGTTGCACGAGAGCGATGAGCTCAAAGCGCTCTTCCCGGGCCTGCTCGAATCCGCAGACCTGATCGGTTCCACCCAGATTCAGGGACGCGCCACCCTGGGAGGCAACCTGTGCAACGCATCCCCCGCGGGCGACACGATCCCGGTCATGATCGCGAATGCCGGGGTCTGCGTCATCGCAGGTCCAGATGGGCGCCGGGAGTTGCCGGTGGAGGATTTCGTGGTTGGCGTGGGTCGCAACGCTCTGCAGGACGGCGAGTTTCTGGTGGGGCTGAAGTTTCCCAACCCCAAGGCGCGCACGGCGGATGCCTACCTGCGGTTCATTCCGCGTACCGAGATGGACATTGCGGTTGCCGGCGCCGGCGTGAGGCTGACGCTGGATGGGGACGGCACCTGCACCGAGGCGCGAGTTGCGATCGGGGCAGTCGCGCCGACGGCCATTTTGGTCCCTGCCGCGGCGAGCGCGCTGGTGGGATCCAAGGTTGATGCAGACGCCCTCGAGGCCGCAGGCGCTGCGTGCTCGGAAGCGGCATCTCCCATCACGGACAAGCGTGGCACCGTCGAGTACCGACGCCGGGTCGTTGGCGTGCTCTGCAAGCGTGCGGGCGCCATTGCCCGTGATCGGGCCAGCGGTCGTTAGTGGAAGGACAGGAAGTTTTCAGACTATGAGCAAGATCAAGGTAGAAACGTCCATAAACAGGGAAACGGTCGAGTTTCTCTGTGAACCTCAGCAGACGCTGCTGGAGGTGCTCCGCGAAGACCTGTCGCGGCTCGGAACCAAAGAAGGCTGCGGGACGGGAGACTGCGGCGCTTGCAGCGTGCTGCTCAACGATCGGTTGGTGTGCTCCTGTCTCGTCCTCGCCGTCGAGTCAGAGGGCGCGGAGGTGACCACCATCGAAGGCATCTCGGGTGAGGATGGTCTTCACCCCATTCAGCAGAAGTTTCTCGAGCACGCGGCCCTTCAGTGCGGCATCTGCACGCCGGGGCTCATCGTTGCAACGAAGTCGCTGCTGGACCGTAATCCGAATCCGGACGAGGAGACCATCCGCTACTGGCTGGCGGGCAACCTGTGCCGCTGCACGGGTTACGACAAGATCGTCCGAGCCGTCCAGGCGGCGGCCGACGAACTGGGTCATCCGGCCTGATTGACCAATTGAATATTCTCCAGGAGGCTTAAAGAAAGTGTCAGAAGCTCATGATTATAAGGCAATTGGTACTCGTCCGATTCGTCCGGACGGCGTGGACAAAGTCACCGGCCGGGCGCTTTACGGCGCGGACCTGAACCTGCCGAACATGATCTACGGCAAGGTGCTGCGCAGCCCGCACGCCCACGCCAGGATCAAGAGCATCGACCTCAGCAAAGCGCTGGCGATGGACGGTGTCTACGCGGCGATTTCCGGCGCCGACTTCCCGAATGCCGAGCATGGTGATATCGGCGGTGAGGGCGGCGGCGACGTCGCCGACCTGGCCAAGAACGTCATGGCCCGGGACAAGGTCCTCTACCACGGGCATGCGGTGGCTGCCGTCGCGGCAAAGTCACTGGCGGTGGCCGATGAGGCGCTGGGCGCCATCGAGGTGGAGTATGAAGTGCTCACGCCCGTTCTCGACCTGCTGGAAGCCATGAAGGAAGATGCGCCGCTGCTCGACGAGAACTGCTTCACCAAGAACCTGCCGGAGACGCCAGAAAAGCCGAGCAATGTCGCTGCCGTAATGCAGCTTGCCCGGGGCGATGTGGACGAGGGCTTCGAGCGGGCCGAGGTGATCGTGGAGGGCGAGTACAACATTCCGATGGCCCATCAGGGCTACATCGAGCCGCATGCCTGCACGGCAACCGTCAACGAAGGTGGCCAGGCCACGATCTGGTGCTGCACTCAGGGGCATTTCGAGTTCCGTTCGATGACGGCCAAGGTGCTCAACATGGAAATCTCCGACCTTAAGTTCATCGCCTCGGAGATCGGCGGCGGCTTCGGCGGGAAGACGGTCGTCTACCTCGAGCCGCTGGCCGTGATGCTGGCGCAGAAGTCGCGCCGGCCGGTGAAGATGATGATGTCGCGGGAGGAGGTCTTCCGGGCGACCGGCCCGACCTCGGGCACCCATTGCCGGATCAAGGTGGGCGCCAAACGCGACGGGACGATCACGTCGGCAACTGCTTGGCTGGCTTATGAAGCCGGGGCATTTGCCGGGGCCCCCATGGGGCCCGGCGCTATGTCGATTTTCGCGCCCTACGAACTGGAAAACTTCAAGATCGAAGCATTCGACGTGCTCCTCAACAAGCCCAAGGTGGCCGCCTACCGTGCTCCTGGCGCGCCGCAATCCATGCACGCCATGGAGGTCGCGCTGGACGACCTGGCGCTGGAGCTTGGCATGGACCCCATCGATCTGAGGATGAAGAACGCGGCGGTCGAGGGAACCCAGGCGCCCTACGGGCCCAAGTTCCCCCAGATCGGCTTCAAAGAATGCCTGGAGGCCGCCAAGGCCCATCCGAACTACACGAAGCCTTTGCCGGAAGGGGCGGGCCGGGGGGTTGCTGCCGGTTTCTGGTTCAACGTGGGCATGCAGTCGAGCGCCGAGGTCCACATCAACGAGGACGGCACGGTGACGGTGATCGAGGGCAACCCCGACATCGGTGGCTCCAGGGCGTCCATGTGCATGATGGCGTCCGAGACGCTGGGTGTTCCTTACGAGAAGATCAGAGCCCTGGTGGGTGACACCGAAAGCACCGGATTCTCCAACGTGACCGGCGGGAGCCGGACGACCTTTGCGACGGGCATGGCCGTCGTTCAGGCTTGCGAGGACATCATCACCCAATGCAAGGCGCGCGCGGCGGCAACCTGGGGAATGGACGCCGACCAGGTGGAGTGGGAAGACGGTCAGGCGGTGCCCGCGCCCGGCGTCAACGCCGACGTCACGCCGTTGAGCCTGGCGGACATCGCGGCGAAAGCCGGCAGGACGGGCGGGCCCCTTCTAGGGCGCGCATCGCTGAATGCCCAGGGCGCCGGCGCATCGTTCTCGGTGAACATCTGCGATCTGCAGGTGGACGCCGAAACCGGCAAGGTCGACGTCTTGAGCTTTACTGCCATTCAGGATGCTGGCAAGGCCATCCATCCGTCGTATGTGGAAGGCCAGATGCAGGGCGGGGCTGCCCAGGGGATCGGCTGGGCGCTCAACGAGGAGTACATCTTCGACGAGAACGGCGTGATGGAGAATGCCGGGTTCCTGGACTACCGGATTCCCGTGGCGTCCGATCTGCCCATGATCGACTGCCACATCGTCGAGGTGCCGAACCCCAGCCACCCCTACGGCGTTCGAGGCGTGGGCGAGACGCCCATCGTGGCGCCTCTGGCGGCTACCGCGAACGCGTTTCGGGCTGCGACGGGCGTTCGTCTGAACGACCTGCCCCTATCGCCGCCGCGCGTTGTTGCAGCGCTCGATTGACCAGGGTCGACCGGGGACTCATGTCCCCGGTCCGCGAGGACCGATACCGACCATGGTCAAGGTGGTGTTTCCGGATCATCTGCTCCAGCACACCGGCGGCGAGCGGGAGATCGACGTGGCGGCGGCCGATTTTCGTGAGCTGCTGATCCAGCTCGACGCGCGCTGGCCCGCGGCCGGGCCGGTACTCGAGAAGTGTGCGGTGGCCATCGACGGCCAGATCTATCAGGACGCGTTTCTTGAGCCGCTGCAGCCGGACAGCGAGGTCTTCTTCATGCAGCGAATCGAGGGCGGTTGATCGCCGCCCTCAAAGTTCGAGTCCGGTTACGGCGCCGAGCTCGGCCAGCGCCTGTTCCTCTCCGACAACCTTGATGGTGTGCATGCCCAGCCTCTTGGCGGGCTTCAGATTGACGCCCAGGTCGTCGAGAAAAACGGCTTCCTCGGGCCGGACGCCGAGCCGCTCGCACGTCAGCTCATAGATCCGCGGGTCCGGCTTGCGGACGCCCTCGATGCTGGACTCGACGACCAGGTCGAAGACGTCCATGACGGCTTTCATGGCGGCAGCACGCTCTGCGCTGCGCACCATGGCAGGCCCCTTACCTGACTTTACGTTGTTGGTGATGCACGCCACCCGGAACGACTGCTTGCAGCTGTGCAGGGCGTCGACCATGCGCGGGCGGAGATCGCCGGCCAGTAGCTCGACGACCTTTCTTCCAGGGATCCGGTGTCCCTGGGCCGCCGACTCCTCGGCAAAAGCGGCATCGAACTCCTCGAGGCCGATGGCGCTGGATTCGAAACGCGCCCACGCGTTGCGCTCGGGGTTGGTGGCGTTGATGCCGCGGATGAAATCGGCCGGCAGGCCGTGCTGGGCCTCGAAGCGGTTGAAGGCGTCGAAAGGGCTGGTCGTCAGGACGCCGCCAAAGTCCCAGAGGATAGCGCTGATCGTCATTGAACCGAGGGGTTGCGGAAGAGGCCGCGCATTCTAGATCAATGTAGGGGGAGCCTCCAGCGGCTGCGCTGGTGGCGGCAATGGGAGTCTGCTAGGTTTCCGCCTTCGCGCGAATTGGGAGCATTGGAATGGACCTTCAGGAAGGGGTGGCGATCGTCACCGGTTCGTCTTCGGGCGTGGGTGCCGCAACCGCCCGCCAGCTCGCCGAGCGCGGGGCGCACGTGGTGATCAACTATGCCAGCAACGAAGATGGCGCACGAGCGACTCAGGAAGCCTGCGAGGCATTCGGGGTGGAAACCGCCGTGGTGCAGGCCGACGTTGCCAACGATGCCGACTGCCGGCGGCTGGCCGCTGCGGCGGAGGAGCGTTGGGGGCGGATCGATGCCCTGGTCAATAACGCCGGAACGACCAAGTTCTGCGCCCATCACGATCTCGAAGGCCTGGATTCCCAGGACTTCACGCACATTTACAGGGTGAACGTCGTGGGGCCGTATCAGATGACGCGAGCGGTAGCGCCCGCCATGAAACGCGGTGGCAGGGGAAGTATCGTCAACGTCGCCTCGATAGCCGGCGTGACCGGGATCGGAAGCTCCATCGCCTATGCGGCCTCCAAAGGAGCCCTCGTCACCATGGGCCTCTCGCTCGCAAGGGTCCTTGGTCCCGAGATCCGCGTGAACACGGTCTGTCCGGGATTCATACAGGGCGATTGGCTGGAGCAGGGGATGGGCGCGGATACCTATGCGAGGACCAAAGCCTTCCTCGAGGAGTCCACGCCTCTGCGCCTGACCACAACCCCGGACACCATCGCCGAGGGTATCCTTTACTTTCTGGCCGGTGGGGACGTGGTCACGGGAGAGACGCTCATCATGGATGGCGGGCACCATCTAACCCAGATGCCATTCGCCCGTCGTTAGACGACAGGGTCAGGCGCCGCTCAGCTGGGCGGATACCGCATGATCGCGAATGTCTTCGCCCTTCACGAGGAAGACGACGGCTTCGCTGATGTTCTTGGCGTGATCTCCGATCCGCTCGAGAGCGCGGGCTGCCCATAGCACATGAAGCGTCTGCTCGATGCCGTCGGGATTGTCGGCCATCTCCTTCATCTCTACCGCCCGGCCCCGGACGATAGCGTCATAGGCGTCGTCGATCTCTGCGTCGGACCTGATCAGACCGATTGCCTGGTCGACGTCCAGTCGGGCGAACGCATCAAGGGTTCCGGAGACCTGACCAATCACCGCCGCTGCGAGCTTACGGATATCGGTGTACTGGTCTCGCGGATAGGTCAGGCGTGATATCGCGATTGCCATCTTGGCGATCCGCTTGGCTTCGTCGCCTATGCGCTCGAGGTCGGTGCTGGCTTTCATGACGCTGATCAGGGTGCGCAGATCCGAAGCGGCAGGTTGGCGGCGCGCGATGATCTGCACGCAAAGCTCGTCCAGATCCACCTCCAACTGGTTGATGCCGCGATCGCTTCCCTTGATGGTCTGAGCGAGCTCGAGATCGTGATTGGTCAGCGCATCGCAGGCGTTCTTCAGCTGCTGCTCGACTTTGCCTCCCATCTCCATGAGGTTGTTTCGAGCCTGGTCCAGCTCTTGATCGAATTGTTCGGAAATATGGGGGTGGGGGGTCATGTCGTTTACCTGTCGCGCGTGTTCGCGTCCTTGTTTAGCCGTAGCGTCCGGTTATGTAGTCCTCTGTTTGACGCTCTTTTGGATTGGTGAAGAGGATGTCCGTCTTGCCGAATTCGATCAGTTCCCCCAGATAAAGGAATGCGGTGTGATCGGATACCCTGGCAGCCTGCTGCATGTTGTGTGTAACGATAACTATAGTGTACTCGGTTTTTAGTTGGTGTATCAGTTCCTCAATTTTGAGGGTTGAGATGGGGTCCAACGCCGATGCCGGCTCATCCAAGAGCAGCACCGAGGGTTTGATCGCGATGGCTCGGGCGATCACCAGACGTTGCTGTTGCCCGCCGGAGAGGCCGAGTGCCGACTCCTTGAGGCGATCCTTGACCTCATCCCACAGCGCCGCGCTGCGAAGCGCCCACTCGACGCGTTCGTCCATGTCGCTCTTTGCCAAGTTGTCCTGCAGCCTCAGGCCGTAGGCGACGTTTTCGTAGATGGTCTTGGGGAACGGGTTCGGGCGCTGGAACACCATGCCAACCTGGCGCCTCAACTGCGCAACATCAACTTCCTTGGCATTGATGTCGATGCCGTCGAGCAGAATCCGTCCCGTCGTCTCGACACCGTCAATGAGGTCGTTCATCCGGTTGAAGCAGCGCAGGAGGGTCGACTTTCCGCAGCCAGAGGGTCCGATGAATGCGGTTGCCTGCTTGCGCGGAATTTCCAATGAGACCTCATGTAGCGCTTTCTGACCGCTGTAAAACAATGACAGCTGGTCGACCAGCAGGCTGGTTTCGTTGAGGTTGGGGGAGCCCATGTTGGTGTCGGTCATGTCGATAACTTCATGTGAATCGGTCGTGAACGCGGGTGTTCCGCGCGGCGCAGCCTGGAGTTTGCTTTGAGCCGGTCGGCCCGATCACTCAACGCCACGGTAGCGGTCCTCCAAGCGGTTGCGCAGCATGATGGCCGCCAGGTTCAGAACGACGATGATCAGGACGAGCAGAAGGGCCGTGGCGTATACCAGCGGACGAGCAGCCTCGACGTTGGGACTCTGAAAGCCGACGTCGTAGATGTGAAAGCCGAGGTGCATGAACTTTCGCTCGAGGTGCAGGTACGGGAAGTTGCCATCCAGAGGCAGCGTGGGTGCCAGCTTGACGACGCCCACGAGCATCAGCGGCGCGACCTCGCCCGCAGCCCGGGCCACGGCCAGGATCACGCCGGTCAGTATGGACGGGCTGGCCATGGGCAGGACGACCTTGAACAGCGTCTCGGCCTTGGTTGCTCCGAGAGCCAGGCTACCTTCGCGAATCGAGCGGGGAATCCGGGTCAGGCCCTCCTCGGTGGAGACCACGACCACGGGTACCGTCAGGAGCGCAAGCGTGAGCGATGCCCACATCAGCCCTGGCGTGCCGAAGGTGGGCGCGGGCAGCGCCTCCGGGAAGAACAGCTGGTCCAGGTTGCCCCCGATGAAATAGACGAAGAAGCCCAGGCCGAACACGCCGAAGACGATCGACGGCACGCCGGCCAGGTTGTTGACCGCGATCCGGATCAGGCGTACGAACGCGCCTTGACGGGCGTATTCCCTGAGGTAGACGGCGGCGATCACGCCGAACGGCGTGACCAGCACCGACATCAGCAGCACCATCAGGATGGTGCCGAAGATGGCAGGGAATATGCCGCCTTCGGTGTTGGCCTCACGAGGTTGCTCCGACAGAAACAAGCCGAAACTCTTCGTGTAGTGCCCCAGCTTTTCCATGAGCGACATCTGATTGGGCCGCCAGGCCCGGACGATCTCCGCCAGCCGCGTCTCCACGACCTGACCGGATGCCAGCTCGATGCGCGCGAAATCGCGCTGCAGGTCCTGGTAAAGCGCGCGCAGACTGCCTTCGGCGGTGTTGTAGCGCGCCTCGAGGTCGTCGCTTCGCTCGTTCAGGCGCCGGTTGGCGTCGTCCGCTTCCTCGCCGGTCAAGCCGCGCAGCTCGAGGCCCCGGCGCTCGAGCCGCAATTGCTCCATGCCGTAATTGATTTCGTTGAGCACGCCTCGTTCGATGTCCTCGATGGACGACCGCAGCCTGTCCGCACGCTCCATGCGTTCCTCGAACGCGGCCCAGAGCAATGCCGGGTCTGAAATCGACTCCTCGGGCCCGCCCACGGCTCTGAGGTATCCGTAGGCGTTCCCCCATTCCATCCGCTCGAACACGGCCGCGTCTTCCGGGAAGCTCACGCCGTCGATCTGGTGCGTGAAGATCCAGGTGAAATCCGGTGGGTCGTAGCGTCGATTGCCGGTTTTGACGAGCAGCCGTTCGACTTCGACGATGCCCTGGGGGACCTCACGACCGGTTCCGCCGACCGACTCGGCGAACTGCTGGATCGACAGAGTTTCGGAGTCTGCGATCTCGCCGAGCGCCAATGCCGGTTGCCCGTTGTCGTCGCGGTAGCTGATCAGCTGAATGTCCGCCGGCCAGAAATGGGAGAAGCCCCTGATGGCCAGCAGGAGCAGGATGCCCACGATGGCGATGATGCTGATGCCTACCGCGGCGGCGTTCGACCAGATCCACAGCTCTCCCGATCGAAACCAGTCGCGAACGCTCATTCGGTTGGAGCGGATCATGCTCACAGATTCCCGTAGCGAGAACGCAACTGCTGCCGGACCACTTCAGCCGCCGTGTTGAAGATGAAGGTAATCAGGAACAGCACGAGCGCCGTGAGGAACAGGATCCGGTAGTGGGTGCTGTCCACCTCGGACTCGGGAAGCTCCACGGCGATGTTCGCCGCAAACGTCCGCATGCCTTCGAATATGTTCATGTCCATGACGGGAGTGTTGCCCGTTGCCATCAGCACGATCATGGTCTCGCCCACCGCGCGGCCCAGCCCGATCATCACGGCGGAGAAGATTCCGGGGCTCGCGGTGAGGATGACGACGCGGACCAGCGTCTGCCACGGAGTGGCCCCCAGAGCCAGTGATCCGTTGATCAGGTGAGTGGGCACGCCGTAGATCGCATCCTCCGTGATGGAGAATATGGCCGGGATTACTGCCAGGCCCATGGCCAGGCCGACGACCAGGGCATTACGCTGGTCGTAGTCGAGCCCCAGCTCATTGAGGAACCAGCCGGTGGTGTTTCCGGCAAAGAAGGTCGTCTCGACCCATGGGCCGAGTCCGAACCCCGCGGCAACGGTCAGTATGATCATGGGCAGAACGAACATGCCGTACCAGCCGTCGAACCGGCTGGTGAGCTTGTCCGGCAGGCGTCCCCAGAGCACAGCGGTGAGCAGTATTCCCACGGGCAGGGCGAGGATGCTGCTGATGACGCCGGCAAGGTTCGCCTCGATGAGCGGCGCGAGCCAGAGCCCCGCGAGAAAGCCCAGGATGACGGTTGGGAGCGCCGCCATGATCTCGACGCCGGGCTTGACGATGCGTCGCATGCTAGGCGCCATGAAATAGGCGGTGTAGATGGCCCCCATGATGGCGATGGGGACCGCGAACACCATGGCATAGAAGGCCGCCTTCAGGGTGCCGAAGAGCAACGGCGTGAGCGAAAACTTTGCCTCGAAGTCGTTGTCTGCGGAGGAGGACTGCCAGCTGTGGACGGGTTCAGGGTAACCTTCGTACCAGATCTTCGACCACAGCGCGCTCCAGGAGATCTCAGGGTGCTCGTTGTGGATCCGATAGCTGGTCACCAGGCCGTCGGCATCGCCGGTCAGCAGCAGGTTTGCTCGAGGGGCGATAGACGCCGTGGCGAAGCGGTTGGGCTCCAGCATGCGGTCCGTCAGCACCCTCGAAGAGGTCGTGTAGAGCAGGCTGAAGCGCCCTTGATCGTCCACTGCCCCGAGCCCTTTGCGGCGCTGTTCGGGGATCAGCCGGGTGACGGGGCGCGCGAGGTCGAAGGATCTGGCGCGCTCGAGGGCGTAACCGAACTCGCCCGGAACCATGAACCATTGCGTGACGCGCCCGGCGTCGTCGCCGGCCATGAGCGAGTAGCGGCCGAGCAACGGTTCGAGGGCGGTAAGCGACGTGCCTTCCGGTACCAGCTTGCTCACAAAGATCTGGCGCGGAGCCATGGGCCGCCGAAGGTCGAGCACCGCCACCGCGCCGTCGCCCGCGATCAGATAGACCCAGGCGGCCCGCGGGCCGACGATCACGCGGTCGTAACGCCGCTCCAGCGTGACGTTTGCGCTTCGCGGCTCGTAGAGCTCGAAACCCGCTTCGGCGTCCCGATAGTGCTGGATCTGCAGATCGGTCCCGTCGAGCGCCACCACCAGAAGCTCGAGGTCGGCGAAGTAGACGTCGAAATCCGCCCCAGCCTCGACGTCGATCCAACTATCGGGAAAGACGGCGTTCAGCTCGGGCTGGAGTTGTCGCACGTCGTCGTCAAAGGTAACCGGATGCTGCGCCTCGTAGATGGCAACGCCCCGCTCCAGGCTGTGCACCGCGTACATCGCGCTGTGGGGCACGACGGCTTTCACTCGACGCAGCGACGACGCCAGCTCGACCTGGTCGACGATGCTGCCATCTTCCAAAGAAAAGAAGATCGCCTGCCCCGACTCGTCGATGCGCAGGCCGATCTCGCCGGTTTCGTTGGCCTCGAGCAGCAGCGGTCGGCCGGCCGGTAGCGAAAGGGGTTGCCCGGCTTCGACCTCGGCGCCCGCCATGATCGGGATGGCCACCCACAGCAGATAGAAGAAGATCAGCGCAATGGCGCCAATGACCGCAGCGCCGCCGAGCGCCACCACGTATCTCGTGACGGCATTGGTTAGGCGCCTGCGGGTGGGTAAGCGTGACAATTCGGCGTTCAGGGCCATTGCGGATATTTCGATTGCCTTAGTGGGCGCTTATTGAATTTTTCTGAGCTCGCGACTGACGACGCGCGCCGAGACGGGGATATAGCCGTCTTTGGCGACGATTTCCTGGCCCGACCTCGACAGCACCATCTTCAGGAACTCGAGCTCGAGCGGAGCCAATGGCGTGCCCGGCTTCTTGTTAACGTACACGTACAGGTACCTCGACAACGGATAGGTCCCGCTGATGGCGTTCTCCGCAGTGCTAGCGACGGGCTCGGCGCCTTCGCCTTCGCTCAACGCGAGGGCTTTGACCCCTGAAGTGATGTAGCCAATTCCCGAGTAACCGATTCCGTTCAAGGATGAAGCCACCGCCTGGACGACGGAAGCGGAACCGGGTTGCTCGTTCACCGTGTTCTTGAAATCTCCCGAACACAAGGCCGCCTTCTTGAAGTACCCGTAGGTGCCGGACACGGAGTTGCGGCCGTAGAGCTGCATGGGTCGGTCGAGCCAGTTTCCCGTCAATCCGAGGCCACCCCATCGAGCGATGTCCTGCGCCCCTCCGCACCGGCGCGTTGCGGAGAACACCGCGTCCACCTCGCTGATGCTCATGGCGTCGAGGGGATTGTCTTTGTGGACATAAACGACGAGCGCGTCGATGGCGACCCTGATGGCGGTTGGCTTGTAGCCGAAGCGGGATTCGAATGCCTCGATTTCCTTGTCCTTCATTAGACGGCTCATGGGCCCAAAGTTGGATGTTCCCTCGGTCAGAGCGGGCGGAGCAGTTGAAGACCCTGCGGCCTGCACCTGAATGTTGACGTTGGGATACTCCCGCTTGAACGATTCCGTCCATAGCGTCATCAGGTTCGCCAGGGTGTCTGAACCGGTGCTCGACAGGTTGCCCGAAACGCCGCCGACTCGCTCGTACACCGGTAGATCCGGATCCAGGTGTTCGCTTGCGATGGCCCAGTTAGAGGAAAGTAGGGCCAAAAGAGTTGAGGTCAGTAGCTTTCTCATCATTTTTCCAGATTGGATGATTCAGGTTGATCGGAACCGAGCGGCCTGGCCAAACGGGCGGCCGGAAACTCGCAGTAGAACGTGCTGCCCTCGCCAAGCTCGCTCTCCACCTGCAGCTCGCTGCCGTGGCGTTTGAGGACGTGCTTGACGATGGCGAGGCCCAACCCGGTGCCGCCTCGCACTCGCGAGCGCGCGAGATCGACGCGATAGAAACGCTCGGTGAGCCGCGACAGATGCTCTTCGGGAATGCCGAGCCCGTGATCTAAGACCGAAAATTTTGCGCCGGCCTCGATCTTCTCCCAGGCCACCTCGATGTCGCCGCCTTCGGGGCTGTAGCGAACCGCGTTGTTCAGGAGGTTGGCGCAGGCGCTGTGCAGCTCGGTTTCGATGCCCAGCACGTGCAGGCCACAGTCCTGGCGGAACGAAATGCTGTGGGCGCCCTCGCTCAGCGCTTTCGCGTCGACGACGATAGCATCGATGAGAGCGCTCATGTCCACTGGGTGGAGCTCGTCCTCGGATGGAGAGGGGCTGGCCTCCAGCCGCGTCAGCAGAAGCAGATCGTCGACCAGGGCCTGCATACGTTTCGTCGGGGAGTTGAGCTTGTTGATGAGTTCCTGCGTGGTTGCTTCGTCCAATTGCTCGCCGGCCAGGGTTTCGAGGTAGCCGACGATCACGGTCAGCGGCGTCCGCAGCTCGTGGGACACGTTGGCGATGAAGTCCTGGCGCATGCTCAACAATCGATTGAGCTGCGAGACGTTGCGAACGAGCACCAGAGAACGAGCGTCGACGAGCGGTATCCGGCGTGCCTCCAATCGACGATCGTCCGCAAAAGGAGAAGCGAACTCCGTGATCTCGTCTGCGAGCTTGCCGGTGGCGAGCGCCACGAAATCGGGTTGCCGCACCAGCGACGGCAGGTTGGCCCCCCGGTCGCGCCTGTGCAGTTGGAGGATGTCTCTGGCCGCGTCGTTGAACGTTTCAATGTCGCCATTGCGGTCGATCACGACCACGGCGTCCGGCAGGGCATCGGCGATGGTGCGAATGGCGCGCAGCTGGAGGAGCGCGGTCCGATGACGCCGGCGCTCGCGTCGGATTGTCCGGAAGACCCGGATGACCTTTGACTCCCATGATTCGAGACGATTGTCCGGACGTCCAAGTGGCCTCTCGGCCCATCGAAAGAAGGCCAGACGCTCACGTCGTTGCACCGCGGCGTGAATGCCGACCGCGATCAGGAAAGCCCAGCCAAACTGTCCGGTCGCCCAGCCGCCAAGCACAGCCAGGACCAGGAGCGTGACTCCCGATATCAAATCCTGGCGCGAGACGTTCATGCGCTCGTCACGAGCCCGACGAGAAGCGGTAACCGACACCGCGTACGGTCTGGATCAAGTGGTTGAGGTCGTAGGGTTTGAGAACCTTTCGAAGTCTCAGTACGTGCACGTCCACGGTCCGTTCCTCCACGTAGACGCTGCGACCCCAGACCCGATCCAGCAACTGGGACCGATCGAAAGCGCGGCCGGGGTTGCTCACGAATAGTTCCAGCAGCCGAAACTCGGTGGGTCCGATTTTCACGGGCTGTCCCTGGATCAGCAGTTGATGGGCATTCAGGTCCAGCTCGATGCCGTCAGCAGCAACGACGCCTCCCTGCGGAGATCCTGACCGGCGCAACAGCGCCTTGACCCGCGCGATCAGCTCCTTAGGCGAAAACGGCTTGGTGACGTAATCGTCGACACCGGAGTCGAAGCTCTTGAGCTTGTCGGTTTCCTCGCCGCGGGCCGTGAGCATGATGATTGGAAGATGTGCGGTGACCTCGTCGTGACGTATTCGCCTCGCCAGGTCGACGCCGCTCATCCCGGGTAGCATCCAGTCGATGATCATCAATCCCGGCAGCACGCCGTCGAGACGGGCCATGGCGTCCTCCGCCGATTCCGTGTCCCAGACCTCGAAGCCGGACCGCGTCAGCGCGAAGCGCAGCATGTCCCGAATCTCAGGCTCGTCCTCGACCAGCAGAATGGTATTGGTGCTCATTGCCTCCGGGTCGTCTCTGTTCCTGGCCGTGGTCGATGTCTTCGGAGCGCATTAGAGCGGCGAATTGTGACAAAAAGATGAATCTGTCGTCGCCCCTCGGTGCTCTGGTGCTGAAATGTTGCCGATTTCCCGGCGTTGGGCAGGGTTGATCGT
>JABAHR010000977.1_pt1 | contig 28441 bp, 32 predicted proteins | sample 7062101 | NCBI WGS metagenome assembly JABAHR01 (sample SAMN14534553, study PRJNA622989) | marine sediment metagenome | biome: marine biome [ENVO:00000428]; feature: marine pelagic biome [ENVO:01000023]; material: deep marine sediment [ENVO:00002113] | place: India: Gulf of Kutch | collected...
TCTTCATAAACTAGCCGAACTCCTCTTAGATAAAGAAGTAATCGACGGTAAGGAATTGGAAGAGTTGATTAAGAACAATAAGCCAGATAATTACCCGTCACCATGGGAGAACCCAATTAGTCCAGAAAGTTCCATGGCCTTTAGAGATAATAATATTCAAGATACTTAAACTTTTGTTATTGATCATAATTGGCAGCATTTGAGAAGTATATAAATATTATGAAATTAATATAAGAGGATTTTTATATTGATAAAGCAATGGATATGCAAGAAAAAATGACTCTACATGAGGATTCTACAATCAATATAGATACCCCTAAACTTACTCAATCACATAGGTCTAGCACTATATTCAAATGTAGAGATAATGAACTTATGATTGGAGCTAAGACCTATATCATGGGAGTCCTAAACCTTACTCCTGATTCTTTTTATGACGGAGGCAAATACAACAACACTGAGAAAGCACTTAGGCATGTGGGACTGATGATCAGTGAGGGAGCAGATATCATTGATGTTGGCGGGGAATCTACAAGACCAGGATCTCTTAGTATTAGCCATGAAGAAGAGCTTGATAGGGTAGTTCCAGTAGTAAAGGAAATCAATAAGAATTTTGATACGATAATTTCAGTTGATACTACAAAATCAGATGTGGCAAGTGAAGCATTGAGAGAAGGTGCATCTATTGTTAATGATATAAGCGGACTTAAGTTTGATAGTAAAATTGCTGACGTTGTAAAAGGTTATGGTGCAGGCCTTATTTTATCTCATACTTCATCACAGCCTTTGGATATGCAGCAACACACGGAGTACGGCTCTTTAATAGAGGATATATTACTTGCTTTGAAAAACTCAATTTCTATTGCTAGACAAAGTGGAATAGATGAATCTTCTATTGCAGTTGATCCAGGTTTTGGTTTTGGAAAAACTGCACAGCAAAACTTGATTCTTCTCAAAAACCTCAGAAGTTTTAGTTTGCTTGGTAAGCCAATACTTATTGGAACATCAAATAAATCATTTATAGGTAAGACATTAAATGCCGGGATTGATGAACGAGTTGAAGGCACTGCAGCCACAGTTGCAGTTGGAATATTAAATGGAGCATCAATAGTTAGAGTGCATGATATAGCTTATATGAAAAAAGTTAGCACTATGGTTGATGCAATTATTAACGTAAATTGAGAGGAGATTTTGAGATAAGATATGTTTGATACAATATTAAACTTTAGATACATATGGGACACATTGGACATAGTGCTTGTGGCTTTTATTATTTACTACGCACTAACCATGATTGAAGGTACTCGAGCTCTGCAAGTATTGTTTGGACTTGTATTGCTGTTCGTGCTGTTTTACTTGTCTCAGGGAGGGCTATTTACCCTTAATTGGATATTGGGTCAGTTCCTGGGATCGATAATACTTATTGTAGTAATACTGTTTCAACATGATATACGTAGAGGACTTGCAGCAATTGGAAGGCGGCCGTTCTTATTGAAGATATCGTCGGGCAAGACAAAGGAGTCCTACGTCGAGGAAATCGTAAAAGCCTCTAGCTACCTAGCTAATAGACAGATTGGAGCTCTGATAGCAATTGAGAGAAACAATAGTCTTGCCGACTTTATAGAGATAGGAATGAGAATAGACTCACTTTTATCTCGAGAATTGATAATTAGCATATTTAACCCATCTTCCCCTCTACATGACGGGGGAATCATCATAGTTGGAGATAGAATAGCCTCGGCAGGTTCATTTTTCCCACTAGTAACAGATCCTGACTTAGAGAGGGATTTGGGAACAAGGCATAGAGCAGCAATTGGGCTTTCCTCTGAGACAGACGCCGTTATTGTTACTGTATCAGAAGAAACAGGGACTATTTCTCTTGCTATGGCAGGGGAAATTACAAGAGGGCTTGATGCAACAACGCTTCACAACACTTTGCTCGATGCACTTGGTGTGAAGCGTAATCAGAAATCCTCTACAAAGCAGCCTATTAAAACAGAGGAGAGCGAGCAAGCAAAAACATAGAGAATAGCAATGGTAGACTGGTTAAAACATCCATTTCAACAAAGCAGCAATGAAGGCAAGAAAACACCTTTCTTCAATTTTAGCAACATGGGAAAGAAAGTCCTTGCTCTTCTAATAGCTATATCTCTGTGGTTAGTTGCAAACCTCCAACACGATGTAGAAAGAAATATCGCAATAGATGTAAATTATGCAAACGTACCCTCGGGGCTCGTTATAGTTAATAACCCTCCAGAGAAACTAAATTTAAGAGTTAGGGGTCCTAGAAGTCAACTTTCCTCACTCACTGCTCAGAACATGTTATTTACAGTTGACCTTTCCAATATTTCCGACGGTATGTCCAAGTTTGAAATTGGCACAGATCAAATCAATCCACCTAGGGACGTCCAGGTTACAGGTATAAGCCCTGCTGAGATAAAAATTGAAACTGATAAGCTGTCAGACAAGAAAGTAAAGGTCGAGCCTAGCATTGGCCCGCCTGAGGAAGGATATGAAATAGTAGGCACGCCTGAGGTTAGCCCTTCTACAGCTCAAATAGAGGGTCCTAGGAATCTTCTCTCTAAAATTAACAGTATCACAACTGACCCTGTTTCAGTAAAAGGTGAGAAATCAAAATTCACTATAGAAGTACCACTTCGCTCACCCTACTCTATTGTAAATATTCTTGGTGATAACACTGTAAAAGTTACAATTGATATCAAAGAGAAAACACTTGAGAAAGAATTTAATGACCTGAATATCAGTTATATCAATTTTGACGATGCCAATTTTGAAACAAATGGAAAAATTGAAACTGAACTCACTTTTGAAGGACCGTTTAGTATTATTAATAACCTAAGCAGTAATGATATAGAGCTGTTTGTAGATGGTAGCGGTATCAATAAATCTAGGCAAAGCAAGAGATATACTTTAAAAGTTGATGTAAATTACCCATACAAAGATTTACTCAAACTAACAAAGCAATCGCCAAAAACAGTTGAGATAAAACTCAACTAAACTGGAGAATTCAATTGAGCAATAAAGGAAGGCGTCTTTTCGGAACAGACGGTATAAGGGGTTTAGCTAACCATGAACCTATGACTCCGGAAATTAGTCTGAAGCTTGGAAAAGCTCTCAGTTATATTCTTAAACAAAACAGAGATCCCTCTTACAAACCAACAATTGTAATTGGTAAAGATACGAGATTATCTGGTTATATATTTGAGCAAGCTTTATCTTCTGGTATTGCCTCCATGGGAGCAGATGTTCTTCTAGTAGGCCCCCTACCCACTCCTGCAATTGCGTTTATCACTGTAAGTATGAGAGCTGATGCAGGGATTGTAATTTCTGCGTCTCACAATCCTTATGAAGACAACGGGATAAAAATTTTTGATAGAAATGGATTCAAGTTACCCGATGAAAAAGAAATGGAGATTGAGGAATTGATCTGGAATGGGGATGAGAAACTTCTTAAATCAGCCCCTGAGGAAATAGGAAAAGCTTTTAGGATTGATGATGCGCCTGGTAGATACGTAGTATTTGCCAAAAACTCATTCCCAAACAATATGACACTTGAGGGTATTAAACTTGTACTAGACTGTGCAAACGGTGCTGCTTATAAAGTTGCTCCGATAATTTTCCGTGAGCTTGGGGCAGAAGTTATTACAATTGGAGTAAATCCAAATGGCAAAAATATTAATACAAATTGTGGATCTCTAAACCCAGAATTACTTAAGGAAAAAGTATTAGAGACATATGCAGACTTGGGTATTGCACTAGACGGGGATGCAGACCGTGTAATTTTCTGTGATGAGAAAGGTGAAATTGTGGATGGTGATAAGATTATAGCAATCTGCGCTAGAGAAATGATAGAAAAAGGCTCACTTAAAGGCGGCACAGTAGTTACAACTCTTATGAGCAACATGGCTCTTGAGAGATATATAAAAGACCAGGGTTTAGAATTTATAAGAACTCAGGTTGGAGATAGATATGTGGTGGAAGATATGAGAGCGCGGGGAGCTAACCTTGGTGGCGAACAGTCAGGACATATTATTTTCTTAGATCACACAACTACTGGGGATGGCACACTTGCAGCTCTTCAAATACTAGGAATTATGAAGCAAAAACAAAAAACATTGTCTGAGCTTGCTGATATCATAGAACTCTACCCTCAGGTTCTATTAAATGTTCGGGTGAAGAATAAAAAAGACATGAAGGATATCCCAGAGCTTGAGAAACAGATGAGGCAAAACGAAAAGAAACTAAATGGTAAAGGTCGAATCAATATTAGATATTCTGGAACTGAGCCTATCTCTCGTGTTATGGTCGAGGGAGAAAACGATGCACTTATAAATGAGATCGCAAATGAACTTGCAGAGACTATACAAAAGGATATAGGAGGTTAATTCAATGCCCAAACTAAATGTGAATATTGATCATGTAGCGACCGTGAGACAAGCAAGAGGAACTAATGAGCCAGATCCTGTGTTGGCAGCATACCTTGCAGAACTTGCTGGAGCCCATGGCATTGTAGTTCACCTTAGAGAAGACAGAAGACATATTCAAGATAGAGACCTATACATTTTAAGAGAAACTGTAAAAACTAAGCTAAATTTGGAAATGGCTGCAACGAATGAGATGGTAAGCATAGCAATTGAGGTTCTTCCTGATATGGTCACTCTAGTGCCAGAGAAAAGACAAGAGTTAACAACAGAGGGCGGTCTTGATGTTGTAGGCAATAAAAAGACAGTCTCTAAAGCAGTAGACAAATTAAAGAATGATGGACTTTTTGTAAGTCTTTTTATCGACCCATCTGATAAACAGATAAAAGCCTCTAAACAAATTGGAGTAGATATGGTTGAGATTCATACAGGAACATATGCAGAGGCTAATAGTGAAGAGAAAATAGAGAGGGAACTTAATAAAATAGAAAAGTCTGTGTCCATTGCACTAGATCAGGAACTAAGAGTTGCAGCTGGTCATGGGCTTGATTACAACAATGTTGAGCCTATAGCTTGGATTGAAGAAATTGAAGAGCTTAACATAGGTCATAGCATAATATCACGCTCTGTTATTGTTGGAATTGAAGATGCGGTTAGTGAAATGCTAATACTTTGCAGCAATTAATATTTAACATAAATCTATATTTATGTTACCTACATTTTGAGCAAAGACCATAAATCTCAAGCTTGTGGTTTGAAACATTAAATTCGTTTAATCTGGCAATCTGAAGCAAACAAGATTCAATCTGCATATTTGCAAACTCCATAATCTGTCCACACTCAGTACAAATCATATGGTGATGATGCTCTGCCTCCGATCTAACAGGCTCATAGCGTGCTTTACCATCTCCGAAGTTTCTCTCAGATGCGATACCACTTTCTTTAAACAACTTAAGGGTTCTATACACTGTGGCAAATCCAATTGAGGGGTGGCTTCTTTTAATATCTTCATAAAGCTCTTCGACCGTTACATGTTTACTCATATAATTGTTAAAGAACTCATCAAAAATAATATCTCTTTGTTTGGTGGATTTGAGCTGTTTTTTGCTAATATAATCGTTGAATGCTTTTCTTCTTTCCATCTTTCTAATTGCCACAGGAGTCATAGTCTAGCCCCTTTGCGAAATTGATATTGAATATCAATAATACAATAATCTATAATATATATCAATAGGTGAGAATTACTAAATGGAAATTATTACCACTAATTTTTATATAGAATCTCAGTTTTATATGATTGTGATATAATTTATCACTACAACTATGAAATATGGAATAGATTACCTAAATTCGCTAGGACTGCATAAAGTAAAACCGGGTCTTAAACGCATCTACAAGCTACTGGAATCATTAGATAATCCTCAGGACAAGGTGCCCGGAATTATTGTCGCCGGAACAAACGGTAAAGGTTCTGTTGCGTCTGCAATTGCCTCTGTCTTATCAACTCGAGGGTATAAAGTAGGTCTATATACTTCTCCACACTTAATAGATATTACAGAGAGAATTACCATTTATGGAGCCCAGATTACTAATAACTCTATTTTATCTTCAATAATAATGGAAATAAAAGAATCTGCCGACTCTGTATTTGATGAGGTACCCAGCTATTTTGAGGTTCTTACAGCTGCAGCATACTTATATTTCGCAAGAAGCGAAACTGACATAAACGTACTTGAAGTAGGTATGGGCGGCAGATGGGATGCAACAAATGTAATCACACCCCTCGCATCGGTAATAACAAATATCTCAAAAGACCATAGCGAATATTTGGGAGATACGATCTCTGAAATTGCAGCTGAGAAAGCTTGCATAATAAAACCAACAGTTCCAGTAGTTACCGCAGCCAAGAATAGTGCTCTCAAGATTATAAAACAAGAAGCTGAGAGAAATAATTCACCTTTATACGTTAATGGAATTGATTTCTACACTAATGGCAATAATACAACCAGTTTCAGCTACATAGGTACGGAAAAAGAGTACAATTATCTCAGGTCAAATCTTAGTGGAGAATATCAATTAGAAAATCTGGCCTTGGCTATAGCTACAATAGAAACCCTTATCCAAAGTAACAAGATTAGTGTTGATGAGGGCTCTTTGAGAAAGGGCTTATTAAACATTAACTGGCAAGGTAGATTTGAGATCACAAGAGATGAACCTCCTCTTGTACTAGATGTAGCGCATAACCCTGGTGCGGCAAAAGCCTTGGTTCATTCTCTAAATGATAAATACCCAGAAACAAAATTTGCAATTCTTTTGGCTATGCTTGATGATAAAGATCACGAGGAATTTATAAAAGAACTTGCTCCCATTACTGAAAAATTTCTAATCACCAAAGCACCATCTGAACGATCATCAAATACAAATAAACTTTCAGAATCTGCGAAGAAATACATCGACGATGTTGAGGTAATCGAGGACTATGAGAGTGCATATGAATCGATCATAAATAATGATAATGCTTCAGTTATAACTGGCTCTATATATTTAATAGGCGCTATAAAAAATCTAATCAATTGAGCTTTTCATCGAATAGATAAAGGGTAGATGAGCTATATTTAATTCAAAGGAGATATGCTATATGTCAAAAGTGGGAATAGTGCTCGATAAACTTTATATGGATCACGACAATGGTCCGGGACACCCGGAAACATATGAGAGAATTCTAGCCATAGTAGATATGCTCAATTACACAAAGCTAATGGATGAGGTTGTGAGAATAGAACCAAGAGATGCTACTAAAGAAGAAATTACACTAGTCCATACATCCGAACACTTTGATAAAATGGCCTCCACAAAAGGTAAACCTAGAGTTTTTCTTGACGCAGACACTTCCACCTGTCCCGTAACCTTTGACGCTGCACTTAGAGCATCGGGAGGACTACTCTCAGCAATAGATAGTGTCTTAGAGGGAGACGTAGATAGAGCTTTTCCACTAGTGCGCCCTCCAGGGCATCATGCAGAGTCAGACAGACCTATGGGTTTTTGCTACTTTAATAATGTAGCCGTAGGTGCAGCATATCTGACACAAATAAAAGGCTTAGAGAGAGTAATGGTCATAGACTGGGATGTTCACCACGGAAACGGTACCCAGCATATTTTTGGTGATAATCCAAATGTACTTTTTTTCTCTTCTCATCAGTATCCGTTTTACCCTGGCACCGGAGCAGCTGAAGAAGTCGGGACTGGAGATGGTAAAGGATTTACTGTGAATATACCTATGGATCCTGGCATGGGTGATGAAGACTTCATAAAGCTTTATCAAGAAATACTGAATCCCATTATAGGCCAGTATCAACCTGAGTTTCTTTTGGTATCAGCAGGTTTTGATATATTCATTGAAGATCCGCTTGGCGGAATGCAGGTTACACCTGAAGGGTTCGCTAAATTGACCAGACTAATAACGGATCAGGCAGACAAAGTTTGCAATGGGAAAATAGTCTTCTTACTAGAAGGTGGTTATAACCTAGATGGTCTTTGGATTTCAACTAAAGAAGTTATTGAAGAGTTGCTCGATAAGGAAAGAACAGATTACAATATCGGAGATTCAGAAACGAAGGTTGATGCTTTAATTGAAAATATAAAGAGAATACATTCTGATTATTGGAAGTTCTAAGTTTTTTTACGCTCTTTTCTATAATCTTTTCCCTTAAGATAGAGAAACTCGCACATCTCATGCAAGCGGGATGCGATACGTTCCCCTACCCTAACTTCTAGAATTTCATGTTTATCTCCTATCTCCTGAGCTATATCATATGTAACGTAATTAGTTGTAATTAATGTCTTTTTTGAGGCATTATAGCGTTTAGAGATAAGCTGATCCAAGATATTTAGCTCCCACTCATTGCTTCTTCCCTTACCTAACTCATCAATCACAAGCACGTCTGCTTCTACAAGAGGCTCAATTACATCATTCTCAGGGGTGCCTTCTGAATATGCTTGTTTGAGCTCTGATAACAGGTAAAAGAAATCTTTGAACATGCACTTAACCCCATGCTTGAGCGTAAGCTCAGATATAGTTCCAACTGCAAGATGAGTCTTACCAAGCCCGGATGGACCCATTAACAGATATCCATCCTTTGTAGGATACTTTTTAACAAACTCTTCTTTAGCATATTTTAGTGCTCGTTGTAGTGCTGGGTTCATTCTCTTGGGTTCAAGTCCAGCGTCTACCTGGACTACATGCGAGTATTTGGCAGGAACCTGAGCAATGTTATAAAGCTTTACGTTCCTTCTAACAAGTCCACACAAATGACAAGGAGCTACATAGGAATATCCACCCTCATTTTGAGACAATATGCTTCCGGAGCCATCGCAATGAGGACACTCTTCAAGACAGGAACATAGAATTGCCTTGGCGTTTGTATTGGAATTATCAATTACATAACCCGACCAGTTACAATTGTCGCAACCTATTTTCTCAATTTTCTTTTTACTTCTAGCCATCTGTATCCTCATTTGAGAGAAGATTCTTTATATTATATTCAGCAACCAATAATTCATTCCTAAATGATACGATACTTTCCTCAACTGCTTCTCTTGTCATATGACGAACCCTGTTTCCCAGCATACGCTTTGCTTCTTTTGTTATACTCTTTTTCTCCGCATCAGGCAAATTTAGGAATAATTCATTGAGAGATTCTTGCTCGATTTGGCTTATAAGAGCAATACCTTCTTCATCACTTGATTTTATAATAGATGATATTTTGTCTTTAACATTGTTGTAGTAACTCTTTAAAATTAAGTCGTTCTCTAAATTTATATATTTATTCAGTCTATCGATAACTATGTTTAACTCACCTGTCATTTCAACAGATTCTGATGAGACTGTATCTCTTCCAATTATAGGACTATATTCCTTAATCGACTTGTCAATATATCTAACGCAACGCTTTAAATTTTTAGCTGACTTTGGACCTTGACCCTCTTTGGCTTTAAAATCCTGAAAAGCTTTATTTATACCTTTAAATACTACTTCCTTTGGAATCTCTTTATCTCTCCACTCCATAATCAAATTATAGTCCATAGAAGAAAGCATTATCCCCTCTCCCGCTAGAGATAAAAAGTAGTTTTCAACATCTCTTACGTAATTTGAATCGTGCTGCATCAGACTTAATTATTCTAAACCAATTCTATCAATATCCAAAGCGGGTAGCACCCGCATACAAACTATTTCTTTGTATCACTTGTGGTGAATATGAAAGGCATTAAATTCTTTAGTTTTTTCCAAAGATTAAGACCCCATCTCGGCTCGCATCTTAGAAATAGTTTCTTTGTAATCAGATGTTCCAAAGATTCCTGACCCAGAAACGATAGAATCTGCTCCTGCATCTGAAATGAGCTTAATATTGTCGAGCTTAATACCACCATCCACTTGAATAAGGGGTCTATTATCAAGATCATCTATAATTTCCCGAAGCATCTCCACCTTATCAATCATAGATTCTATGAACTTCTGCCCTGGAAACCCGGGCTCAACGGTCATAATCAGGATCATATCGACATATTCAATCACTTCTTCTAATACTGAAATAGGTGTCATTGGGCTGATTGCGACACCGGCTTTAACACCTCTTGCTTTAATTCGAGAGAGGCTGCCATGAAGCAGCGTGCATGTTTCGTATTGAAGAGTGATTCCTGAGATTGAATCGCCAGCTGCATCTATGAATTTCTCTGAAAAACTCTCTGGAGCTTCTATTTGTAAATGTATGTCTAGAGGCGGCGGGTTGGTTCTCGCAAGCGCCTCTACTATCGGAATTCCGAGGGTCAAATTATGAACAAAGTGCCCATCCATAACATCTACATGTATCCAGTCTGCACCTGCCTGTTTAATTGCATTGATTTCTTCAGCAAGTCTAGTAAAATCAGCAGACAGTATTGACGGAGCTATAATTTTCTTCATCTATGATTTCCTTTAAGTGTGATTGAAGATATCGATTATACCACTAAAAAAAGTCAGAGGTAAAATTAAGATTAACGATTGACCGCATTTGCGGTGTAGATAGCCTTGACAGTACCCATAAAACAATTTACCATAGACGACCTCATTAAATAATCTAAGTACAATAGAAGGACTAATATTATGTCTCTTAAAAACTTTATTTTTACTTCTGAATCTGTAACAGAAGGTCACCCAGATAAGATGGCTGACGGAATTTCAGATGCAATTTTAGATGCCATGTTGGCACAAGATTTAAATAGTAGGGTTGCTTGTGAGACCCTTATTACAACCGGTCTTACTGTTATTGCTGGTGAGATAACATCAAACGCTATAGTAGATATACAGGGAATAGTAAGAAGTAAGATTGCAGAAATAGGATATACAGACAGCAACATGGGCTACGATGCTAATACATGTGGTGTGCTTGTAGCTTTAGATAAGCAGTCACCTGATATTTCAATGGGTGTTACCGCTGGAGAAGCTAAAGCTCAAGGTGCTGGTGACCAGGGTCTTATGTTTGGATACGCAACTGACGAGACACCTGAGCTCATGCCCTCCCCTATTATTTATGCTCATAAACTAACAAAGAGATTATCTGAGGTCAGAAGAGAAGGCATCATGCCGTATCTTAGACCTGATGGAAAATCACAGGTAACAGTAAGGTATGAGGACAATAAACCTGTTGCGATAGATGCTATAGTCGTTTCCTCTCAACACTCAGATGATTTAGATAGTAAAAGGATCTCTAACGATGTTCTTGACCACGTTATTAAACCCTGCATTGATTCAGACATGATTACTAAAGACACAAAAATTCATGTAAACCCTACTGGTAGGTTTGTTACAGGCGGACCACAAGGAGATGCTGGGCTTACAGGAAGAAAAATAATAGTAGATACATACGGCGGATGGGCTAGACATGGAGGAGGAGCTTTTTCTGGAAAAGATCCTTCCAAAGTGGATAGAAGTGCAGCTTATATGGCAAGATATGTAGCTAAGAATGTAGTAGCTGCTGGGCTTGCAAAAGAGTGCGAAGTACAGCTTGCATATGCAATTGGAGTAGCTGAACCAGTGTCTGTGTTAGTTGAAACATTTGGAACATCCATTGCACCTGAGGACAAAATCTCAGCTGCTATTAAAGAAGTATTTGATTTAACCCCTTCTGGAATTATTAGCAGTCTTGAGCTGCTAAAACCAATATATCAACAGACTGCAGCTTATGGTCATTTTGGAAGAACTGGGGATGGTTTCACATGGGAAAGAGTTGACCGTGTCGGCGACCTACAGAAAGCGGTTGGATAATTAGACTAGACCTAATTAGAGAATAAACGGAGGCATTTTCATGAAATACGATGTAAGAGATTTATCATTAGCCAAGGAAGGAAAATTGAGGGTAGAATGGGCGGCTCAGGAAATGCCTGTGCTTGCACAAATTAAGGAAAGATTCAAAAAGCAAAAACCACTTAAAGGAATCACAGTTGCAGCCTGTCTGCATGTAACTACTGAGACTGCACAACTAGCTATAACACTTAAAGAAGGTGGAGCCACGGTTGCACTTTGCGCTTCAAACCCACTTAGCACCCAAGATGATGTTGCAGCATATCTAGTGAAAGATCATAAAATTTCGGTTTTTGCTATTAAAGGCGAAAACAACAAGACCTATTACAGTCATATAAACAGCGCAATTGATATGTCACCACATATTACAATGGATGATGGAGCAGATGTGGTTTCAATTCTGCATAAGAGCAGAAGAGATAAGATTTCAGGAATTATGGGTGGAACTGAAGAAACAACTACTGGTGTTATAAGACTGCGTGCTATGGCTGAGGATGGAGTACTAGGATATCCGATTGTTGCTGTGAATGACGCTAATACTAAGCACTTTTTTGACAACAGATATGGAACTGGCCAAAGCACTCTGGACGGAATTATAAGAGCTACAAACAGACTTATTTCTGGTACAACATTTGTAGTTGCCGGCTACGGCTGGTGTGGAAAGGGTCTTGCAATGAGAGCAAGAGGACTTGGGGCAAATGTTGTTGTTACCGAAATCGATGAGCTCGCTGCACTCGAGGCAGTAATGGACGGATTTAGAGTAATGCCTATGGCAGATGCTGCTAAGATTGGAGATTTCTTCTGCACAGTTACAGGAAACATTAGTGTTATTAGAAAAGAGCACTTTAGAAACATGAAAGACGGTGCTATTGTTTCAAACTCAGGACACTTCAATGTTGAGCTTGATTTAAAAGGCTTAAGAAGCATATCTAAGAAAAAACGCGTTGTTAGAGAATATGTTGATGAATACACTCTCAAGAATGGAAAGAAAATTAATGTTCTAGGAGACGGAAGGCTCATAAACCTTGCCTCAGCTGAAGGACATCCTTCAAGTGTTATGGATATGAGTTTTGCTAACCAGGCTCTATGCGCTGAGTATGTTGTAAAAAATGCTAAGAAGCTTGAGAAAAAAGTATATAACGTACCTGAAACTATCGATACAGCTGTTGCTAGAATGAAACTCAAAGCAAAAGGTGCCAAGATAGATAAGCTTACACCTGAGCAGAAAATTTATCTAAACTCTTGGGAAATGGGAACCTAATGTTCTATACTATATAGAACATGGACCAACTTCTTGACTCTTTCTTAAGTTACCTTGCTATAGAAAAGGGTCTCTCTAAAAATACAATTGAATCTTATGGAAGAGATGTAAGGAAACTTACTCTCTTCCTAAACCAAAATAAAATCTCAGAAGTTAATGATGTTAAGTACGACAACATCTTAGATTTCCTGTCCCACCTAAAGAAGCAGCAGTTTAGTGATACCACAACTGCGAGAACAATAGTATCAATAAAGCAGTTCTTTAAATATCTGCTCATAGAAAAAATACTTAAAGAAGATCCAAGCTCTCAAATTCAAACTCCAAAGATGAAAAAGGCTATACCTGGTGTTATTTCTCTTGAGGATGTAGAGAAAATCCTAGCAGCGCCAGATGAATCTACTCCTGAAGGGATAAGAGACATAGCAATGCTTGAAGTACTCTACGCAACCGGTATTAGGGTCTCTGAGCTGATTGGACTTAAATTAAATGAAGTCAACTTCGAGATGGGTTTTGTGATTGTTTACGGAAAAGGATCAAAGGAGCGCATAGTACCTATAGGTGAGCAGGCTCAGGAGAAATTGAAGGTATATATGCAGCACTCAAGACTTCTTCTTCTTAAGTCTCGGGAGGCAAAAGAACTATTTGTTACAAGGCGTGGAAAAGGAATGACAAGACAGGGGTTTTGGAAGTTGATTAAGACTTACGCACTCAAATCAGGTATCACAAAAGATATTAGCCCACATACACTGAGACATTCTTTTGCAACTCATCTTCTAGAGCGTGGGGCGGACCTTAGAACAATACAGATAATGCTTGGTCACTCTGATATATCTACTACCCAGATATATACTCATGTGGAGAATGAACGGCTTAAAGAAATACACAAAAAATATCATCCAAGATCGTAAAACGGGCGTAATTGAGTATATTATCTATCTAAAAATTACACATCTGACCCATGAATTTTGATTTCCTAAACAACATAAATTTCGGATTAATCCTAATACAGGCCCCTGTGATACTCCTGTCTCTGACAATACATGAGTATTTTCACGGATGGACCGCGAATAAACTTGGCGACCCTACTGCGAAGCTTCAGGGCAGACTCACTCTAAACCCAATTGCTCACCTAGACGTACTAGGGACTATTCTTATGTTCCTTGTCGGATTTGGTTGGGCGAAGCCCGTTCCTATAAATGCAATGAATTTTAAGAATCCAAGAAAAGGAACTCTTCTTGTTGCAATTGCAGGGCCACTCTCTAACATCGCCACAGCAATTATTGCTGGGATTATTCTACGACCAATGATACCGAAAGTGCTAACAGGGGAGATTGCTCCTGGAAGTATTGATTCACTTATTGTAATTATTTTAGTCTTGGCCCTCGTCTATGGTATTGCACTTGCAGTATTTAATATGATCCCTATTCCACCACTTGACGGCTCAAGAGTCATGTATGCAGTACTGCCAGACAGACTTCTATATCCTTATGCACGGTTTGAGCCTTATGGTGTAATATTTTTATTCGGACTATTCATTTTTGGCGGTGGCATATTTAGATATCTTTTATATCCGCTATCATATATCTCAGTACTTTTCTCGGGATATAATTTTAGTACTCTTTGGGGTATTGTGTATCATTTAATACAATGACAGAAGTTAACCAAAATCAGGAACAGCTTGAAAACCCTGAGCCTTGTTTAGTCAAGGTTCAGCTTTTTGAAGGCCCTTTGGACCTCCTGCTTCATTTAATCAAAAAGAATGAAGTGGATATCTACGATATTCCCATAGCAGCAATTACAGAGCAGTACATTGAATACCTAGAGTTTATGAAAGTTCTTAATCTTCAATTTGCAGGAGAATATCTTGTTATAGCTGCAGAGCTTAGTTTGATCAAATCTAAGATGCTTCTTCCTAAACCAGTTATAGAAGAAGAGGAAGAAGACCCAAGAGCAGAGCTTATACGAAGATTAATAGAGTACCAAGTGTATAAAGATGCAGCCACAGATTTAACCAGTAGAGATGTTCTAGGAAGAGACGTATTTAAGAGGGATTATATTGACACCAGTTTTGAGCAAAGTGAAGAAGTCGAGCTAGTAGCAGTTGACATGTGGTCTCTAATTGAGGCCTTTCGAGAATTTTACAAGAGAAGAAGCTATCTGTGGGCAGAAGAGATAGAGTTTGAAGTAGAAACTATTTCCATAGAAGATAAGATTGAACAAGTCGTCGAAAGGCTACAGGCAAGTCCCCAGATGAGATTTGAAGATCTTTTTGATGAATGTTCCACAAGATTTGATCTTGTGATAACATTCTTGGCATTACTTGAGCTTTCAAGAACAGATAATATAGAAGTTGTTCAAGAATCACCTGATTCTGAAATCTTAATAACATATTTAGGAGAAGATCAAATTGGATCTTTCTGATTTAAAAAAAGCAATCGAAAGTATAATTTTCATAGCTGACCAGCCAGTGAGTGTAGATAAACTCTCACTCGCATTTCCAAACTTTGAGCGGGCACAGATAAGAAAATGCCTGAAAGATCTGGTTGAGGAATGGGGCGAGCTCGATAGAGGTTTCCTTTTATCCGAGGTTGCAGGTGGTTTTCAATTCAGAACCGACCCAAAATATAGTGAAGATATCTCCAATTATAATAAGAAAATTAAGAAATTCCGCCTAAGCCGTGCTGCTCTTGAAGTAACAGCCATAATTGCCTATAAGCAGCCTGTAACTAGGGTTGAGATTGAAAGCATAAGGGGCGTGGACTCCTCTGGAGTAATAAACGTACTACTTGAGAGAAGAGTTATTGAGATTAAGGGCAGAAAAGAAGTTATAGGTAAGCCGTTTTTGTATGGTACCACTGCTGAATTTTTAGAAGTATTTGGACTAAAGAATTTAAATGACCTTCCAACCCTAAAAGAAATAGACGAAATAAGCCAAAACCTTGAGCCAAATATCCCTCCCGTAGAAGAAAACACTGATACTGCGATATAATATATTATGGAAGCAGAAATTGTTATAGACAAGCTAAGAAATCATTTCATAGACGCTGGCTTTAATCTATTTCTAGTTATAGATCCATCTCAATATAACCCGGGAGATAATTCATTGGAGGAAATCTTTACATATGCAGGGTCTATTATTTTAGTTGGCTTTGCAGGCAATAAATTCTGGAGAATCTTCCACAATTATTTAGACACTCATCCAGCATTTAAAAATGAAAATGTTGATCTAATAGATAGATACTCAGTCCTCAAACTTAATGAGGCGACAAATCTACTTGAACAATATAAAATTGATTCTCAAGCCGTCTATCCTTTTGGAAAACATGTGTTTGATATTAATTTTGTAAGGCTTGCAGAACTTGGCGGCGCTGGTGTTCCAAGCCAATTAGGAATACTGCTACACCCAACTTATGGCACTTGGATATCTCTTAGAGGAGCGATCATAACAGATTTCAAACCAAACAAATACGATGGACCACTTGAAGGGTTTGACCCCTGCCCTTCTTGCAGTAAACCATGTATATCAGCTTGCCCAGCTCATACTATATCGCATACAGGTTGGGATTGGGAAGCTTGTATGAAATTTAGACTGAGTGATAAAACATGTGCCGAATCTTGTGCATCAAGACTTGCTTGTCCTTATGGAAAAGAGGAGCAATACCCTCCAGACCAAATTCAATATCATCATGATTTCGTTCTGAAAAGTGTAAAAGATTACTTTAGGTCTTGACTCAAGACTGTTAGATCAATCATAATGAAGAAGTACTTAATTCATATGTGGAGGAATTATCATGTCCAAAAAATTATTCGCTATAAGTATTATGTTGTTAATGCTATGTTCTTTGTTACTACCTAACGATACACTAGCACAGCGTTACCCGCCTGGGAACTACAAAGACAGCTGTACTGATCTAATCAAAATTGGCCATATGCTTGAGGCAAATTGCAAAAAAACGGATGGCACATGGCAAAATACAGTCTTATTTTATGGTAACTGTGAAGGGCCAATTCATAATGATAACGGGCAGTTAACTTGCAAACAGGCAGGCGGGAATTACCTTCCACCCGGAAGCTATAAACAAACTTGTATGAATATGCGTGTGGAAGGAAATATTCTACAAGCACGTTGTCAGAGACAAGATGGCTCTTACAGGTTTACAAGTATAGATTATGAGGATTGTTACTCAGATATAACTAACCAGAATGGCCGACTTACATGTGGTCAGCGTCATCACCATAATATGCTCCCAAGAGGAAGCTATAAGCAGTCATGCCGAGATCTTAGCGTTAACGGTGATATCCTAAGCGCTGAATGTCAAAAGAGGAACGGTAACTGGAGATGGACCTCAATAGATTTTGGTGATTGTTATGGGGAAATTGTTAACCAAAACGGCCGCCTTATTTGTGAATAGAGCATAGTAAATTTTACTTTAGGATTTTTTAGTATTAAATATAAGATATACAAATTTATGCAATAGCGGTAATAGGAATTATCATCAAATGAGTAAATCAACAACAAAGAATAAGCCACTGGTAGCAATCGTAGGACGTCCAAATGTTGGGAAATCAACATTATTCAACCGATTCATTAGTGAGAGAAAATCTATAGTAGAAGATATCCCAGGAGTCACTCGTGACAGAATCTATGCTGACGCCGAGTGGGATGGTAGAGAATTTAGCCTTGTGGACACTGGAGGGTTTGACCCCGAGGGTGAAGAGCTGTATCCATCATTAATCAAAAACCAGATAGATATTGCTATAGATGAAGCTGATCTAATTTTATTTATTTTGGATGGGGAAGAAGGTGTTATGCCTCATGACATGGATGTTATGGAGCTTCTTAGAAAAGTTAAAAAACCAGTCTTATATGCTGTCAATAAAATCGACCATCAAAAACACGAAAACCGAGCACTTGATTTCCATAGTTTAGGAATAGAGGAATTTACAGTTATTTCTGCTATGCAGGGAAGAAATGTAAATGAACTTCTAGATAAAATACTCGAGCTTATACCCGAATATGAACCAGAAGAAGAGGAAGATGATGATGTAATTAAAGTAGCAGTAATAGGTAAGCCCAATGTAGGCAAATCCACCCTCGTAAACAGGTTTATTGGTGAGGAGAGAATAATCACAAGCCCGGTTGCTGGCACTACAAGAGATACAATTGACACCTATATAACAAGAGATGATAAAAAATATCTACTAATTGACACAGCGGGCATTAGAAGGAAATCAAGAATTAACTTCTTAGTAGAGAAGCATAGCGTTTTTAGAGCTGTAAGAGCAATGGAGAGAGCTGATATTGCGCTTCTTATTATAGATGCTCAAGAAGGACCTACTCATCAAGATGCAAGGCTTGCGCGCTTAATAGCAGATAAGGGTAGAGGATGCATAGTATTGCTCAACAAATGGGATCTGGTGCCTACAGAGGTTGCTAAAACCCCTGGGGTTGATGAAATTCTCAAAGAAGAGCTTATGGCAGTAGACTTTGCTCCAGTACTTATAATCTCAGCTCAGACAGGAAGAGGAGTTCATAAAATATTTGATGAAATAGACAGGGTATATAAGAACTTCTCTCAGAAAATTCCTACTAAAAAACTGAACAATTTTCTTAAAATGATAGTAGAAAAAACCCCGCCCCCAATATTCAAAGGGAAGGAGATAAAATTCTATTATATTTCTCAACCACTTACTCAACAGCCTACATTTGTAATATTTACAAACCGAATAAAAGGTGTTCCAGAGAATTATAAGAGATTTCTACAAAACAGATTTAGAGAAGAATTTGATTTGGAAGGAACACCAATTAAGCTTGTTTTTAGATCTGATAGGGATGAATCCTAATTACTCATTTATTCCCAACACTTCTAAAATGTTTCTTTGAATATCAGCTGTCCTGTCAACAGCAAGAAAATTATCCCCCACTCTCTTTCTTGCAGCAATTCCCATTTTCTTACGAAGATCCGGATCTTTAATAAGCTCTATTATATAACCACCTAATTGCTCTGTATCACCTGGATCACAAAGAAAACCAGTGACACCATTATCAATGGACTCAACAATTCCTCCAGCTTCTTTGAAACCAATAGACGGGAGCTCAAAAGCCATCGCCTCGACTACGGATCGCGGAAATGGATCCGGGTAGTTAGAAGGAATAACAAATATATCAAAATCCGTTAAATATTGCTTCACTTCTTCTTTATAGCCCGTAAATATGAAATAATCATCTAGCCCGTATTCACTTACAAGACCTTTTAAATAGCTTAGATGATCGTCTTGGAAGAAATATGGAGTGTCTCCTACAATGACAAACTTTATATCTTTCTTGGTATCAGATTGAGCATCAATAACTATTTTTGCAGATTTTATAAATAGATCATAACCCTTTCTTGGAACTATTCTCCCTGTACTTCCAACAATAATCGTGTTCTTGGGTAAATTATAATTTTCTCTCAAATCACCTTTAATTGATTTAGGATTATAGCCCTCAATATCCACGCCATTATAGATCACTCTTACTTTATCTTTTACATGATTAAACTGAACTGCGGTTGCATTAGACACACAGATAATCCTTCTTACAACTGACAACTTGGATAGTGTTCCTATAATAAATTTAAGAACCTTAGTTTGTTGAATATTCCGCACATGCCATATTACGGGGTGCCAATTCACTAGTCCGATTAGCGCACCAACAACTTTTGCTTGGGTTCCGTTACAATAGATAACATTTATTTTATTCTTTCTAAGCCAGTATGAGGAAGTAACAATTAGAGAAAGCATGTCGAATATGTTTAGTAAAATTGATATAAACTTGAACATACTTTCTAGATACCCAGACTCTTCCTTTTGAAATGAAAGTCCAAGTCTGGGTCTTTTTAAGTTCTCAGGGAATCTTTTATCTAGAATAATATTCTCATAGATACCTTCCGATTTTAGACGATCGGAAAAAACTTCATCTTTTGGAATAAGGACAAAGGGATTTACTTTAGTTCTATCTAAATACTTAAGTATATAGAACAAGCTCTTTCCTGGCCCGCCGTCTCTTATTGAATGATTGATAAAAAGTACTCTTGGCAATTGGTCCATAATAATTTGCAGTTAAAATCGGATTATCCAATTTACCATGACAATACAAAATAGGCTAATCAAGAATATTTAATGAAAATCTAAGACTCGTAGGTATAATATAATCCATATCCGCTACTATCGTGCCCTCGGAGGTATAATGAACACAAAAAATATGAAATTTCTCATATCTACAGTCCTTTCTATTTCTTTGATTGCAATCTTATCTATAGGCGGCTGTGATATTAGTTTTAGTACAAATGATAATAATGGTGGCGGAGGAGGTAGCGGTGATATTATTATTGAAGGAGTTATCACAAACTTTGCTGAGTTTGGTGATATCACAGTAACTGCTTTACAAAATAATATTCGCTTAGATAGAAATACAACAGATGCTACAGGCAACTTTAGACTACAATTTCGCACAACGGCTGATTCTGTATCTTTAGAGTTTGAGTCAGGATCTTTTGGCGCAGAGCTTCCTAATTTTGCTGTTGTGGATGAAAGCACTTCTATGTTGGATATAACTCTTCAGCAAAATCCTAGCATAATATCTATTAATCGCTGGCAAGTTTTCCAAGACACACTATCTCTATTTGGCACTACAGTTATAGACTTTGATGAAAACCAAGTGGAGTTCAACATAGATGGAGATAACGGAAACTGCATATTTGCAACTGATACCGTCATGATAACTTACAGAGTTAAGAGCATTAATATTACTAACTGTAGAGAAGGAATAAGAATTCAGGGATCGGCAGCTATAATCTTAGAAGCAGATGAGAGTATTTTCATATCAAGTAGTCAAAGTACTGTTTTTACACTTAATAGCGGCATGGTAGATATCGGGCAGAGTTCAAACCCTATTAATAATACTGTGATAATAGAATCATCTGGCCAGTTCGGAATTAACGCCTCTGGCGACTCTACAGTGAATATTAATCCTGAAAATGAATGTTCTATTAGCGGTGACAGAGAAGCACTAAATGTGACTGGTAATGCTACAGTTAATACAGCCAACTGCACGCTTTCACTCTAACATAATAATTTATAGGTATTAAATCAGATCTATATTATCTTTAAGAATGTTATTTATCTTCATCAAGTGAGTTAACTTTTTTCTCAAGCTCTCTCATCTTTTCCATTAAAAGCTCAACATCACTTGCTCGATATGATGTAGAATCCTTGTAGCCTTCCCCGCTTTTTAAATTACCATCGTATGTGGAGTTGTCGGTGTGATTAGCTGCTCTAACATCTTCGGAACTGCCCAGCTTCTCAGGGTACCAACCCATTTGCTGCCAGGTGTCTATATTCTTTTTGTAATTTTCTCTGACATGATTATATGGCTGGAACATCATTAAGAAATAGTTCTCAAAAAAGTCTTTAGCTACCTGATTTCCATACTTTATAAGCAGATGTAAGAATGAGACAGGAAGCATGTCTTCTTTGTTCTTCTCGCTCTCAAGTATGACCTGAATCAATATAACTTTAGTTATATCCTCGCCTGATTGAGAGTCTATTACATTTATTTCACTACCTTCTCTAATACGGGCAGCAATATCTTCTAAAGTAACATACTTTTTATTAGTAGAATCGTATAACCTTCTGTTGCTATATTTCTTGATAGTTATCAGATCATTAATTTGTGGTTGTCCAATCAGCATCTGTATAATTATTCAAAGAAAGTGTGCTGAGTCAAGAAATAATACCCATATACTTGACAACTCCCAATAAACAAAGGATTATTTTTATTTATATTACAATTTACCTATCCTATAGGAGTCCTAGGGATGGAAAGTACGCCTTATAAAATTTGGTTTAACGGAGAGTTTGTTTCATGGCATGAGGCCAATGTTCATACTCTTACACATACATTGCATTATGGCCTAGCTGTATTTGAGGGCATAAGAGCTTATAAATGTGATGAAGAACGCTCGGCAGTATTTAGACTGAAAGAGCACGTAGACCGTCTATATGCATCAGCACATATAGCAAATATTAAAATTCCATTTTCAAAAGAGGAAACCACAAACGCTATACTTGAATTACTTGCAATCAATGAGCTTGATGCTGCATATATTAGACCAATTGCATATATAGGCGGCGGAAAGATAGGTTTGCATCCCGGCGATAATCCAATAGAACTTGTGATTGCTGCATACCCATGGGGAACCTATTTGGGAGAGGGTGCACTATCGAACGGTATTACAACAAAAATCTCATCTCTAACCAGAATGGGCGTTAATTCTTTTATGACTAAAGCTAAAATCAGCGGCAACTACGCTAACTCAGTTATGGCTAAGGTTGAAGCTACTTCTCTTGGATTTGATGAAGCAATACTTTTAGATAATGAAGGCTATGTGGCCGAAGGAAGCGGGGAGAACATTTTCATAGTTAGAAACGGTATTTTAAAAACCCCTCCTTTGACTTCTGTACTCGAAGGTATTACCAGAGATGCAGTTATACAAATAGCAAAAGAAGAGAATATAGAAGTAGTAAGTGAGAGATTCACCCGAGATGAGTTCTATATTGCAGATGAAGCATTTTTCACTGGCACAGCAGCTGAAATCACCCCGATTAGAGAAGTTGATAAAAGAACTATTGGAACTGGTAAACCAGGGCCTATAACTAAGAAACTGCAGTCGAGATTCTTTGACATTGTTCAGGGAAGAGATCCAAAATATATGGACTGGCTTGAGTTCTTCTATACAACCCCGCAGCTTAAAGTTAAGAATGAGTCTTTATAAGGGACACATTGCTGGCGGCATCTTTGCATTCATTATATATATTGTAGTCCTCGTAGTTTTCTTCGCATTCAAACCCACTTATGAAGTGTTAATCTGGTTCGGATTATGTGTTTTGGGGTCAATCTGGCCTGATATAGATACCAATAGTTTTGCGCAAAAACTTTTCTATGGTTTTTTTATAGCACTTGATGCAATCTTTATCCTCTCTGGCCGCTTCAAGGAAGCAGCATTACTAGGATTTTTCGCTCTTTTACCTATTGTGGGAAAGCACCGAGGTTGGACTCACTCAATATCAGCAGCCTTCATAGTGCCCTCCCCGCTTATAATTTTGCCAGTCATCAAGCCCGAACTTGGAATAGGAGGACTTGAGTACTATATACCAGTTGTAATTGGCTATTTGAGCCACTTAGTTTTAGATAAACAATTTAAGCTATATTGAGAATGCTGCCTATTTCCCGGTTATATACTTAACAATTGTCCTTACTCCAAAACCCGTACCCCCTTTTGGAACATAGGGGCTATCTTTTTCCATATATGCAGGCCCTGCGATATCCAAATGCGCCCAGGGAACATCTGAAACAAAATTCTCTAGAAACATCGCAGCCGTAATAGCACCGCCCATTCTGCTACCTACATTTTTTATGTCGGCCACATTACTGTTTATCTCGGCCCGTAGTTCATCATCCATAGGAAGCTGCCATGTCTTCTCCCCGATAGAATCAGAGGCCTTTCTTATCTTATCTATAAGTTTTTGATCGTTACCCATCACACCAGCGGTATAGCTACCTAGCCCCACCATACAGGCCCCTGTTAGCGTAGCAAGATCGACAATCTCATCAGCCTTTAATTCAACTGCATAGGATAGGGCATCTGAGAGAACGATTCGTCCCTCAGCATCAGTGTTAATAACCTCTACAGTTTTACCATTATATGCTTTGAATACGTCATCAGGTTTGTAGGCTTTGCCTCCTGTCATATTCTCGCTCGCAGCAATCAAACCATGAACCGTTAGAGAAGGCTTGAGCATAGCAATAGCTTTCATCGCTCCAAGCACGACAGCTGAGCCGCCCATATCCATTTTCATTGTAAGCATGCTGTTTGCAGGCTTTAAGCACAACCCTCCAGAATCAAATGTGATGCCCTTACCAACTATAGCAATGCTCTTCTTTGTTTTCCTTACAGGCTTATATGTAAGGTGTATAAATCTAGGAGGCTCTTCACTACCACTTGATACGGCCATTAACCCACTCATCCCTCTTCGCTGTATTTCATCATGATCAAAAATTTCACATTCCAAGCCCCCATCTTCTGCAATCTGCATCGCAACCTCAGCAAGTTTTCTAGGTGTAAGATAAACTGGAGGTTCATTTACTAAATTACGTGCAAGATTAACAGAGTTTGAGATAAGATTTGCAAATTTTGTTTGTTGGTTAAAATCTGATTCCTTTATTTTTTTCGAGATAAGTACTAATTTTTCAACTTTATTTTTCTCTGAATCATTTGTCTTATATTTTTTAAACTCATATGCACCTGAGAGTAAACCTTCGCCCAATGCCGAAATATAATTAGACCCTTCAGAAAACTCAGAGCTGAAAGCCACAGTTGATGAGATAACTTTAAGCTTATTCATAATCAGGTTTCCAATCTTTCTTAGGGCGTTAGTATTAAACTCTGACTTCTTGCCCAATCCAACTAGGAGAACTCTCTGGGATCCTATTTTATTAAATGTACGGCTTAGCATTATAGATTTTCCTAAGTCGCCATCAAACCCTTCTTCTTCTGAGATATACTTTAGAGCACCGTCTAGAGAATCATTTATATTCTTTAGAACACCGGAGTGTTTCTGGTTTTTAAAAATTCCTAAAACCAAAGTATCCGCTTTTATTTTTAATGCTGATTTTGTGCTTAGAACGAATTCCAATTTTATTACCCCCTAAGAATATATGTATTAGGTATTATAATGTTAGGATACCACTTATAGTTTATAACGGAAATTTATGCAATTTTTACTAGTAGAATATGCAATATTTGATATTATCGTTATTTTTTACAATGCCTTTATTCTCTTAACAAAAAAGAGATTGAAACTATGAAGTATTTTCTTGGTTCGCTCTCCGGGAAACAAAAAGGTGCCATGAGAGCATAAGTAGCGAAAGAAAGCACCTGATTAATAGTTAAGAAAAAGTATATATAAGTTATAAAAGCCGCTTTTGCCATAAAGGTGGCGGCTTTTATTTTTTTTAAGTATTAACGCAACTCTCAGCTAAGCTTAGAGGAGAGTTTAATTCAATAATGAGGAATTAATGTCACGTATAATTTCTATAGGAAAAGCAAATGTTCCTTACAAATACACACAATGTGAAGTAAAGAATTTTGCAATAGAGCTATTTACTGAAAATAAACAATACATAAACCGCATGCTAGGTGTATTTGATAATTCTTTAATTGAAACAAGACACTTCGTACACCCGAGAGAGTGGTTTGATAATTCTAGAAGTTTTGTAGAAAGATCTGACTCTTTTCTGAAGTATTCGCAAAAACTGTCCATATCCGCAATCAATGATTGCTTAACGATTGCTCACGCTGACCTATGTGAAATTGATCATATCATTTTCGTATCAAGTACAGGTATTACAACTCCATCTGTTGATGCTCATTTGATCAATGAGCTAAGACTGGACCCACATATGAAGCGTACACCAATATGGGGACTTGGATGTGTTGGAGGAGCTGTAGGACTCACTAGGGCCATGGAATACACAAAAGCATTTCCAAAGAGTGCTGTTCTCTTGATTGCACTTGAGATTTGCAGCCTAGCTTTCCATAGAGATGATTACTCTAAAAGCAATATAGTCTCTCTTGCACTATTTTCTGATGGAGCTGCTGCTTCAATTGTGGCAGGAGATGAACATAGGCTTTCAAAGTCATCGAATATAAATTTGCTTAGTTCACTATCCACTACATATTATGATTCGATAGGAGTTATGGGATGGGAAATAGTAGACCAGGGGTTCAAGGCTATTTTTAGCAAAGACATACCAACTATAGTAAGAAAAGAAGTAAAAACAAATATTGAAGCGTTGCTGAATAAAAGTGGTTTATCAGTTTCAGATTTGACTCACTATGCGGTGCATCCAGGAGGAGCCAAGGTGCTTATGGAATATGAAGCTTCGCTGGGTCTTCCTAAGGGAGCTTTTAACGAATCCAGAAAAGTGCTCAGAGAACATGGAAATATGTCTTCTCCAACAGTTCTATATGTCCTAAAAGAGATAATGGATGCAAAAAAATACAAGGCTAGTGAATATGGAATTATCTCTGCCCTAGGACCTGGATTTAGCTCAGAGATAATTTTATTTGAAATCGTATGAACTTATTTTGGATTTTCTTAACCTTTCTGATTTTACAGCGTCTCTCAGAACTCATACTTGCTAGACGAAACGAAAAGATTGTAAGAGCAAAAGGTGCAAGAGAGTATGACGCTGGCGGCTATAAAATAATTGTACTTATGCATATAGCTTTTTTAGCCTCATTGTTTGCTGAGTATATTTTATTTGGACGAAATTTAAATCAGTATTGGTTGCCTTTAATATTTTTATTTATAGTTGCGCAAATTGTCAGATATTGGGCTATAGGATCTTTGGGGTATTACTGGAATACAAAAATACTCATAACCCCGCGGAGCCGTTTGGTAACAAAGGGACCATATAAATGCATAAAGCACCCAAATTATTTAGCAGTAACAATTGAGATTGGAGTAATACCTCTTATTTTTTCGTGCTATATAACCGCTGTTACTTTTACAATTATAAATATTATCTTGCTAAGAAGAAGAATTAAGATAGAAGAAGACGCTCTTTCCACTCTTAATAATTAAGTTTTAAGTTGCCATCTAATATAGTATAAGTATGCTAATAATTTTTAGGCTTGATTAAAGAGACAATATTAAGATAGAATCATATTGTTAATAAATTAAAGAAACAGAGGAAATATCTAATGGGATCATTACTCCACACTGATGATGATTTTGGATTATTTTTAGCTCGTATCTTTCTGGGCATCGTTATTCTTCCTCATGGCTTGCAAAAGCTAGTTGGCATGTTCGGAGGAGCGGGTTTCTCTAACACTGTTGATTTTTTTGTAGGAAGCGGAATCCCAGCTCCTGTCGCAATATTGATAATTATTGGTGAATCATTCGGAGCTATTGGACTTATATTTGGATTTCTGAGCAGGCTTGCAGCACTAGGAATAGCAATCATCATGGTAGGCGCCATCTTTATGGTTCATCTCCAATACGGCTTTTTTATGAACTGGTTTGGAAATCAAGCTGGTGAGGGAATTGAATTCCACCTACTCGCCTTGGGCCTAAGCCTAGTCATATTAATTAAGGGTGCTGGGAAATGGTCTATTGATAGGGCAATTGTTCACTAATCTAACATACGTTTGTATCTAGATGTTCGATTATGAAGACCATAAAACTTAATGATTCATCTTTAATTTTTGCTCTAGAAATAAGTGTTTATACTTAATATTTAATGAATTCCGAGCACTTATAGTATCAGAATCCATTAAGTACGTTTTGATTTTCTAAGCGTTGCGTTATATAACCTATTTACATAATTAGCTAAATATTCGCTTAAAAACCCGGAGGTCTCGAATGGGGTGTTCCTTCAAAGCAATAAGTGATGAGAGAAGAAGAAAAGTCTTGTCTATTTTGGGTAGGCAAGTTGCAAACGCTGGAGAAATTGCACGGAAATTTAAAATTTCCCAGCCTAGCGTATCAAACCATCTTAAAATACTTAAGGAAGCTGGTTGATTAAGGAAAGAAAGGTAAGCAAAATAGAATTTACTCTTTAAATAAGCCCAAACTTGATAAAGTTATAGAAACCTTATAAGAAATTTTTAAGTAAATAGCTACGAAGAATACTGGGCTTATTTTATCTATACCACCTGATATCAATAATCCTGAGGTCAAGAGAGTATTATTTTGTCTCTTACCCATAGATTTTTAAATAACTTTCAATAAGTTATAATGAATCAATATGATTTAAAGTATTATATTGGTTAAGGTAGCTTCGTAATTTTTACATTTAATGGAGAAGTTCATGATTGAGAAAGAAAGGATGACAGAGCATGTAATGAATATTATCAAAATAGACAGCCTGTCAAAAAAGGAAAAAGATGTTGCTCTGAAACTGCAACAAGATATGGAAAAACTTGGGGCGGAGTGTTTTTATGATGATGCTGGAGATAAAGTAGGTGGCAATGTCGGCAACCTGATTGTAAAACTTGAAGGCAATATCCCAAGCGCCCCACCCTTTTTTCTTTCTGCCCATATGGACACAGTGGGTCCAGGTGAGGGAATTAAGCCAAGAATTGAGGATGGGATCATAAGAAGTGATGGAACAACAATTCTTGGGAGTGATGATAAAAGTGGAGTTGCTGTTATTGTAGAAACAATAACAGCCATTAAAGAAGAAGGATTGCCTCATGGTGATATAGAGATAGCATTTACAATTTGTGAGGAGATAGGACTTCTTGGATCTAAACACATTGACATGTCTAAGTTTAGAGCCAAGCAAGGCATAGT
>JABAHR010001479.1_pt1 | contig 28347 bp, 20 predicted proteins | sample 7062101 | NCBI WGS metagenome assembly JABAHR01 (sample SAMN14534553, study PRJNA622989) | marine sediment metagenome | biome: marine biome [ENVO:00000428]; feature: marine pelagic biome [ENVO:01000023]; material: deep marine sediment [ENVO:00002113] | place: India: Gulf of Kutch | collected...
ATCTCGGTGATCGACTTCACCGACTCGGCCAACCCGGTCGAGATCGCCTTCTTCGATCGCGGCCCGATCGACGCCGAAGACATGGTGGTCGGCGGATTCTGGTCAACCTACTGGTACAGGGGACGTATCTACGGCACGGAGATCGTGCGTGGGCTGGACGTTCTGAAGCTCGTGCCCAGCGAACACATCACCGCCAACGAGATTGCCGCGGCCGCCATCGCGGACCAGGGCGACGTGTTCAACCCGCAGCAGCAGTTTCGCGTGACCTGGCCGGCCGAGCCGGTCGTGGCCCGCGCCTATATCGACCAGCTCGCGCGTGACGTGGCTCTGGACGCAGTGACTGTTGGCGACCTGTCGCGGACACTGGACAGCGCAGAACAACGGCTCGGTGCCGGCGAGCGGGATCGCGCATTGGCCAAGTCGCTGGAGCGTTTTGCCGGGGGGCTCGGTGGTGATGCGGCAAGCGCGATCATCGCCAAACGCCGGGCGGGGCTTGCAGAAACGCTGCAGCGCATCGCCGCCCGGCTGCGCTGACGATCGGCGTGGCGCGCTCAGCTGCGCGTCTTCGGGACAATAGTGTGGCCGATGTGTTCGGTGCGGTGGTCCACGGTGTAGGGCAGTACCTCGAATATCTCGCCGGCTTCGTGCCGATGCTTCAGGTTCGTCCAGTACTCCGGCGTCAGCAGGTCGCTGTGATGCTCGAGGAACGCCTGCTTGGCGTGCGGTTTGAAGCCGAGGAATTCGATGAATTGCTCGGGGAAGATGTCGTGCGGTCCCACGTAAAACCAGGCGCCGGGACGCATCTCATCGATGTCGTCCCGCGGCTCCGGCATGCGGCGGAAGTTGCAGTCGGTAACGAGGCATAGCTCGTCGTAGTCGTAGAAAATGACGCGCCCGTGGCGCGAGACGCCGAAGTTCTTCAGGAGCAGGTCACCGGCGAATATGTTGCTCAGCGCGAGGTCCTTGATCGCCTGGCCGTATTCGATCGCTGCGGCTTCGGCCTGTTCGTCGGTGGCCGTTTCGAGGTACAGGTCCAGCGGTATCATGCGGCGCTCGATGTACGCGTGCTCCACGACGACGTCGTCACCCTCTACCCGGCAAGTGGATCCGCACTCATCCAGCAGGTCGTGTAACAGCTCCGGATCGAAGCGTCTGAGTGGAAATCGCAGCTGCCGGAATTCCTGGGCATCGACCAGGCGCCCGGCACGGTCACGCATGAACACGAGCTTGTACTTCTCCATGACATCGTCCCGGCTGGCCGTCTTGGGATAGTCGAAACGGTCCCGAATGACCTTGAACACGACGTCGTAGGAAGGCAGCGTAAACACCTCCATGACCATGCCCTTGACGCCCTGCGCCCTGACGAACAGGTCGTGCGAATCGCGCAGGTGCTCGAAGAACAGGCGATAGCGCTCGGTCTTGCCCTGCTTGGCGCGCCCAAGCACCGTATAGATTTCGTCCATCGGTTTGCGCGGCATCAGCCGCTGCAGGAACCCCACGGTCGCGCCGACGTGTTCGAGGTCGACGTGGAAGTACGAACGCGTGAAACCGAACAGCATGCTGACGTCGTTGACGGACAGTATTACCGCATCGGCAAAAATGCCGTCATCGGAATTGCGTAGGGCTATGACCAGGGGAGACACCCAGTCATCACCGCCGATGCGACCGACGATGAACGCCCGGGTCGCGCGGTAGAAGATCGGTACCAGCAGTTCCACGACCTCCAGGTCCTGCTGCACGTTGTTTTCCCTGCAGTAGGCTTCGATCTCCGCCGTTACGAAACGGATCGTTCGTTCACGGTCCCGGTACGGCACTCCGAAGCTGAAATCCGAAAGCACCTGGTCGATCAGGAAACGCAGCGCGCCGCGGTTGAAGTAGGTCCGAACGTCTTTCTCGTCCAGCGGCTTCTCGTCGAGAAGCACGTCGGCCGCGATGAACTCCAGCGCCGGGTCGACGCCCACGGTGTTGAACAGGCGTCGAGAGATCGAACTGAAGAAGGTCTTGAAGAAGGCATTGTCCGGGTATTCGCTGATGAGCGCAGAGTACCGCTCCTTGACCGCGATCCAGAACGCCTTGCCGACCTCGGACGCATCGACAGTAGAGCCGAGCTCGCCGAGCGCGCGATTGACGGCCCTGTCGTAGAGTTCGATGCGAGCGACGGCGTTCGCGCGCCCCTGTTGCCAGTCACGCTCCTTGAAGCAGCGCGCCGCCCGCTGCGTCATCTCGCGGAAATCCGCGTTGTAGCGCAGGAACGCATCGACGAGNNCAGGGCGTCGCCGAATTCGCTGCACTTGACCTTCGTCGCGCCTTCCATCAGCCGCGCGAAGTCGTAGGTAACCGTCTTCTTGCCGATGGTCGTATCCATGGTCTCGAGGAGGATGTCGGCTGCTTCCGTCCAACCCATGTAGCGCAGCATCATCTCGCCCGACAGGATCAGCGAACCGGGGTTCACGACGTCCTTGTTCGCATACTTGGGCGCAGTGCCGTGCGTTGCCTCGAATACGGCGTGACCGGTCGTGTAGTTGATGTTGCCGCCCGGCGCGATGCCGATACCGCCCACCTGCGCGGCAAGCGCGTCAGACAGGTAGTCGCCGTTAAGGTTCATCGTCGCGATGACGTCGAATTCCTTCGGACGCGTAAGAACCTGCTGCAGCGTGATATCCGCGATCGCGTCTTTCACGAGGATCTTGCCGGCGCCGAGCGCGGCCTCCTGCTCCGCATTCGCCGCATCCTGGCCCTTCTCGACCATCGTGCGGTCCCATTGATCCCAAGTGTAGGTATGGTCGCCGTAATCTCTCTCGGCCAGCTCGTAGCCCCAGTTGCGGAAGGCGCCCTCCGTGAACTTCATGATGTTGCCCTTGTGCACGAAGGTCACGCTCTTGCGGCCATTCGCGATGCAGTACTCGAGCGCCGCGCGGACGAGACGTTCGGTACCTTCCTGGGACACCGGCTTCAGGCCGACGCCGCAACTCTCCGGGAAGCGGATCTTCTGGTACTCGGCCGGGAAATTCTCCTTGAAGAGCTCGAGGAACTTCGCATTGGATTCCGAGCCGCGCTCGAATTCGATGCCCGCGTAGATGTCTTCGGTGTTCTCACGGAAGATCACCATGTCGACGCTGGCCGGATCGCGCACGGGCGACGGTACGCCGGTGAACCAGCGCACCGGGCGCAGGCAGACGTACAGATCGAGCAACTGGCGCAGCGCCACGTTGAGGGAGCGGATGCCGCCACCGATCGGCGTGGTCAGCGGGCCCTTGATGGATACGAGGTAATCCTTGCAGGCCGTGATCGTCTCGTCCGGCAGCCAGCTGCCGAAGTTGTCGAACGACTTCTGGCCCGCGTAGACCTCCATCCAGTGAATCTTGCGCTTACCGCCGTAGGCCTTTTCAACGGCGGCGTCCAGAACGCGCACGGTCGCACGCCAGATGTCGGGACCCGTACCGTCGCCCTCGATAAACGGCACGATCGGATTGTCCGGGACCTGCAGTTTGCCGCTGTCAATGGTGATCTTTGCACCGCCTTCGGGCGGTGTCGGTGCTGCGTCGGCCATAGTTTGCTCCGCTTGTTCTGGTTTTGTCGGGCCGCTCGGGAAGCGGCGGGGCGCATATTATGAGGGATTTGCCCGCCAGTCCCAAGGGTATTGCGGAAAATCACTAGAACCGTAGCGAAACTCGACGAACAGTTCGCGTCCGCGGCCGGGAAAGTAGCGGTAGTTGCCGAAAGCATAGTCGGCGCGGTCCGCTATTGCCGTGTCGGCGAGATTATTTAGCCTGGCCGTGATCGTGAGCCGCTGCGTCGCGTCGAACGTGGCGCGCAGGTTCAGGAGATCGTGGCCGGGATAGTCGAAGCGGTTCTCGGCATCCAGGAAATAGCGCCCCATTGAAACCCATTGCAGGGCCCCTCGCACTCGTCCTCCTGCGTCATAGCCGATTTCGGCGCCTCCCATCCAGCGCGGAGCGGTATCTACATCGCGCCCGGAAACGAAAGCCTCGCCTCGGGCGGCGACCGTGTCGAAGTCGTATCGGTGTCGGGTATAGGTCGCATTGACGGCGAGCGCCCAGGCGGGCGTGATCTGCCAGTCGACCGCGGCTTCGATTCCGTCATGACGCGTCCGCGCGCCGCTCACGTTGAAACCCTCGGCATCGCGAAACACGCTGTTGCGCTTACGCATGATAAAGGCCGAGAGGTCGAGCGACAGCGATCCGGAGTCGTGCCGCAAGCCCAGTTCTGCGCTGTCCACCCGTTCCGAATCGAGGTCCGCAACCAGTTGGCCGCTCTGCAACCGGTACAGTTCGGTCATCTGCGGAGCCCGAAAGCCGCGGGCGGCGGAGAAGTATATCGCTGTCGCCGGGACCAGACGGTAACTGAGCGAAGCCTTGGGCGCGACATTGAAGAAACTGTCCGTCCTGTCCGCGGGCCGCGTGTACAGGCAGCCACCGAAGCCGCACGGCGTGCCATCGTCGCGCGTGTTGCCGTCGAGCATGCGGTTGTCGTAAGTGTAGCGCACGTATTCGGCGCGCAGGCCAAGACCGAGCGCCAGGTCGCCGGCGATATCGATGTCGCTCTGAACATACGATGCGATGCTGGTACCAACCACCTCGAAGTCGTAGTGCAGGCCCTCCGGGCGGGTCTCGACCAGGAAATCGGATCCCTCTGCGGGGCCGAACTGGGTCTCGGTCAGGTCGACGCGGCTCCATTCGACGTCGATGCCGGCGACGCTCGTATGGCGATCTGCGGCTGCCGTCACCGCGCTCATGATTCCGGCGCTGACGTGGCTGTTCTCCTCCAGCGGCTGGCCGGGGAGAAAATGCTGCAGGAACTCCATTTTGGAGTGCCGCAGGAACGGTCGGACGTCAGTATCGTAATGCGGTAGCGATTTCGACCAGATACCGTACAGCCGCTGACTCGATGCTTGCCGGAATGCCTCCGGGTTAGGGTTGCTGCGGTTCACCGCCGGATCGCGGTAGGCATCTTCGCCGATGATGAATCCCGCAGTCTCCTGATCCAGGTCCGTCGCCGAAAAGGCCGAGGTCAGCTCGCCGTCGAGGAACTCGTTCGTCGTGTTGACGTGCAGCTTGAGCTGCCGGTACCCGGAATCATCGCGAAAGCCGCCATCGTCACTGAGGGAGAATCCGGCGAAATGGGTCGAGTCCGGGTTCATTGGAAGTTCGGCCTGCAGCCGCAGGAATCGATTGGCGCCCAATTCCACGATGGCGTGCGCGTCAGAGCGCTTGCCCTGCATCGGCATGAGGACGTTGACGATGCCGTGCAGCGCATTGGATCCGTACAGGGCGTTGCCAGGGCCGCGAATGACTTCAATCGATTGCGCCTGCTCGGTATCGATCTCGAACATCTGGTTCACGTTGCAGAATCCGGCAGGCCGGATAGGGATGCCGTTCTCCAGAAACAGGAATCCGGCACAGGATCCGGGCCCGGTCAACACGGGCGAGCGTATAGCAGTGAGGTGTTCCTGACCGCTGCCGCGGCTGATCCAGACGCCGGCAACGCGGGTCATGAGTTGGTGAACGTGCTGGTGGGCGACGTCGTCGATGAGCGCACCGTCCAGCAGCTCGACATTCCCTGGATGCGTTAACGCAGTTTGCTCGCGCCGCCGCCCTGTGACCACGATCTCGCTGACGGTTTCGCGCACGATTTCGTTTGCGACAATGGCGGGCACGGCGCCCGATTCCGCGAGCATTATAATCAGAGCGAGTTGAATCGGAACCAACAACGAGAGTCTCAGTCGATGAATCAATTTATCGCGTTACGGCGTTTGGCGTTCCAGTGCACCGCGTTGTTGCTTGCGACAGTGGCGCATGCCGGGAGCACGGAACTGGCGACTGATGTTACGTCATCGGACCGGTTGCGAGTAGGACTGGTGCTGGGCGGTGGCGGCGCCCGCGGAGCTGCGCACATCGGCGTGCTGCGCGAGCTCGAGCGTATGCGGGTTCCCGTCGATGCAATCGCGGGTACCAGCATGGGTGCGATTGTCGGCGGCCTCTATGCGTCGGGCATGAGCGTGGACGAACTCGAGGAGCTGGTTGCGGAAATGGACTGGGCGGACGCAATGTCCGATGACCCGGAGCGCAGCGACCTGAGGTTCCGCCGCAAGCAGGATGCACGAGACTACCCGATCGACCTCGATATCGGTCTCGAGCGGGGGAGGCCCAGGCTCCCACTGGGTCTCGTGCAGGGCCAGAAACTCGACCTGATCTTGCGCGACCTGACCCTGCCGGTATCTCACGTCCAGGATTTCGATGACCTGCCGATACCGTTTCGTGCGATTGCTTCGGATATCGAGACGGGAGAGATGTACGTCATGCAACGCGGCGATCTCGCTCGTGCAATTCGCGCCAGCATGTCGGTGCCCGCGGCGCTTGCGCCCGTCAGGATCGACGGGCATCTGCTCGTAGACGGCGGGCTCGTCGGCAACCTGCCCGTGGATATCGTCCGCGAAATGGACGTCGATGTCGTCATCGCCGTAGACGTCGAGTTCCCACTGTATGCGCCGGACGAGCTGCAGTCGGCGATAACCATCTCCGAGCAAATGCTGACGATCCTCATCCGCCGGGAAACGCTTCGGCAAATTGAGAAGCTCGGCGACGATGACGTTCTTGTTAAGCCACAGCTCGGCACATTCGGGTCGGCGAACTTCGGCCAGATCCTGGACGCGATCGAACCGGGGGCAGCCGCAACGCGCAAAGAGGAAGCGCGCCTTCGGGAGCTGGCGATGGATGAAGAGAGCTATTCCAGATGGCAGGCGGGGCGAAAGACAAGAGACGAGTCCCCTGATCGTCTTGCGTTCGTGCGAGTGCAACACGATAGTCGGTTGTCGTCGAGCGTACTCGAGTCTCGGCTGGGTGTAGCGGCGGGCGATGCGATCGATGCCGAACTTCTTTCCCGTGAGGCCGCCGGGCTGCATGCACTGGACGTATTCGAAAAGGTCAGTTATCGCCTTGTCGAAGATCAGCGCGGAACGGGCGTCGTATTCGATGCGCGCGCCAAGTCCTGGGGTCCGAGCTTCCTGAATTTCGGGTTCGCTCTCGAGGACGACTTCGAGGGGGCGACGAACATCGACCTGCGCGCGCGGATGACGCGACCTGCCGTGAACCGCTACGGCGGTGAGTGGCGTGTCGATCTCAGGCTGGGCACCGAGCCACAGCTTCTGACCGAGTTCTACCAGCCTCTGCGCTCGGGCTCACGGCTTTTCGTAGCACCGTACGCAGACCTCGACCAGTCGAATTTCAATCTCTTCGACGACGAACGCGATATCATCGCGCGTCTGCGCGTCACCGAGGCAATCGCCGGGATCGATGCTGGCATTGAGATAGGAAACTTCGGTGAACTCCGGATGGGCGCTTTTCGCGGCGCCGGCGAGGCGCGCATTACGATCGGCGACCCGAGCCTGCCGAACCCTGATTTCGACGTCGGTGGGCTACGCGCGCTATTGCGATTCGATACGCTGGACAAACCATGGTTTCCCGCTAGCGGGGTACTCGCCGATATCGAATGGCGCCAGTCAAACGAGTCGTTGGGCGGGGACGATCGCTATGACCTCGTCGAACTGTCCATGCAAGCGGTGCGTTCGCGAGGCAAGTCCACGTTAGGCGTGGGCCTGGACTTCCAGACTACCCTGAGTTTCGATGGGGCTGTCCAGGACCTTTTCCGGCTTGGTGGCTTTCAGCGCCTGTCCGGTTACGAGCGCGGCGCAATCAGCGGACCGCACGCGGCCGTCGCCAAGTTGCTGCTTTACCGTCGTATCGGTGAATCGGCGGGCGGTCTGTTCGATGCACCCGTCTACGTCGGCGCGTCGCTCGAAGCGGGTAACGTATGGGCGAATAGAAACGATATGTCTTTCGGCTCCGCCGAGTTACATGGCAGCCTGTTCCTGGGCATGGACAGCTACATCGGGCCGATGTTCCTGGCTGCCGGGGTCGGGCAGGGTGGCCTGACGAACTTCTACCTTTTCATCGGGGCGCCGCCGCCGTAGCTGGAGGATTACCGTTCGATCTTCTCGAGTACCTGGGCAGGCGAGTCGGTCCCGCGGTAATAGCCGTGACGCCGGGCCATGGATTCGAACGCCTTGTCTCTCTCGGACTCGCTTGCGTACCAGTGCAGCCGTTCCCAGTCGTTGCCGATCACGATCCGGAACGTGTCCATCGCCGGCAAAGTTACGCGGATGCCAAAGCGCCGCTCGGCGTCGGCACTCTCGGGGTCGACCAGGTTGTGGCGGTGACAATAGCTCATTTGAAAGGTACCGCTCGACGCAGATGGCGCGAGTATACCCAAACCGTTGTGCGAATCATCGGCATTCGCCGCGATCAGAGGCGCCCTCGCGATCGACCCATTTTAGCACCCCGCGCGCCAGGAACAGGTATGGAGGCTTGACGGTCCGCATCCACAGGCGCGTCGGCAAAGACTGTGTCGCGCACGATTTGCCGGGTTGTGCTGCGGGATTCCAGCCGAACTTCGCCGGACAGGTCCTTTTTAAGAAGCCGGGACTCGAGCATCATGGTTGTGGGCTGCGGTGACAATCGCGGAGAATACACCGGTAAGAGGCTACGGGAATCAGGGTGACCACCAAGTCCGAAGGGCAAGAGCCGCGCGGTGACCGAACACGCGCGAATTCGACCGGCGAGTTTTTCAGTGTCGGACCGCCTCTGCATGCGGTGCGCAGCGGTTACGTGCGCCGCCGCGCTGACGACCTGCTCTTCGACGCGGTCCTCGCCGGACGCTACGCTCATGTGATCGCGCCCTGCCGAACCGGCAAGACCAGCCTGGTTGCGGCAACGGCCGCGCGCCTCGAGGCGCGGGGTATCAACGTCGCTATCCTCGACCTTGGCCAGATCGGAGGCCGCGATGCGGGCACGGATGCGGGCCGCTGGTACTACAGCGTCGCCTATCGAATCCTGCGGCAGCTTCGGATTCGCTTCGACCTGCAATCCTGGTGGCAGGAGAAGTCGGTGCTGGGCAATTGCCAGCGGCTGCTCGAGTTCTACAACGAGATCGTCCTGCGATACGTCAAGGAACGCATCGTGATCTTCGTGGACGAGGTCCAGCGTATCGGGGAAAACGCCATCGGCACCGAGCTGTTGGCCAGCGTCCGAATCGCGCACAACGGACGAGCGACGGATCCGGAGTTCTCACGACTGACTTTCGTGTTGCTCGGGGAATGCGATCCCGCCAGCCTGATCGACGAGCCCGGGCTCTCGCCGTTCGACGTGACGCAATCGATCCCGCTCGACGACTTCTCCCGGGACGATCTCGGCATTTTCGCGACCGAATTGAACCTGTCCGCCGAGCAGGCCCGGGCGGCGCTGGACCGCGTCTATTACTGGACCCGCGGCCAGCCCTATCTCACGCAGAAACTGGCGCGCGCGATTTCGCGTGAATCGTTCAGCGACGAAGTCGAAGAAACCGTCGACCGGCTGGTGCGACAGCAATTCATGGGGGCCGCCGCCTTGCGGACCGAGCCTCACCTTGGCCACATTCACCGCGAAGTTGTGCGCGATCACAAGCAAGGTGAAGCGCTGCTGAATCTTTACGGTCGGCTTCGCAAGGGCACTGGCGTGGATACGGACTGGGGCTCGCCGCTGCAGCGGCGCCTCATGGCCATCGGCCTGCTGAGTATCGACAGCGAAGGTGAGCTCGAGGTTCGAAATCGCATCTACGAGACGGTCTTCACTGCCCGATGGGCGAACGACAACCTCCCCACGCGTCTGCGCGCTCCGCTCACGGCGCTGGCGGCGATCTTCCTGGTAATCGCGATTCCATTCATGTACACGCAGTGGCTGCCGCTGGTCTATACGGGCACATTGACGTCCCGGAGTGCCGAACTCGCATCGGCGGAGACGGCGTGGCGGAACCTGCGGTCGTTTCCGGGCCATGCGGGCGCCGCGGACAACTTCTACCGGACTTTCCTGCGGACGCGCGCTGCATTGGCCGAGGAGGTCGGTGTCGTTGAAGCGCTCGCGGCGCTGGCGGCGGAGCTCCCTCAGCCCGGCAGCCTGCCGGACGAACTGCGCGCCTCGTTCTGGGACCGGCAGGCGCGTGACGCGGCCCGCAACGAACAACGCGACCGGGCACTGATCGCTGCGCTCGAGTCACTCGTGCTGTCCACGCCGCAGCGGCGGCATCGTGCGGCAATGCTCATCGGAGAGGACTACCCGCTCTTGATCGCGAGCCTGCCTGCCGCGGAGGCGGCGGGGGCGATCTTCGACCCCGGCAACAAGTTGCTTACGACGACGCAAGGCTCGAAAGTCCGACAGTGGTCACTAACGCCGCAGGGGCTGCAGCCGTCCGGGGAATGGACCATCACCGCGCTCGAGGTTTCGCCGCTGGTGCGGCGCGTCATCGTCGACCGTGAGGGCATCGTCAACCGAGCCGGACTGACACTCAATATCAGTCACCCGCGACTGTCCGATCTCAGGATCAAGGTCATTGCCCCGTCCGGCAGGGCCGTGGAGATCGAAACCGGTTTCGATCGTGCTTCGAGCAGTGAGGACATCCGCATTCCGGCCGGCCAGCTGCGGGACCTCATTGGTGAATCGATGACCGGCACATGGACGCTTTCCGTTCGAGACGAGGAACTCGGCGTCGCGGGCCATCTCGTCGGTTGGAACCTGACGCTGAACGCGCAGGGGCTGGTCGAGGATTTCCAGCGCGGTTTGCACATACCCGATCCGGCGGAGCGGGATACCGACAATATCTGGATCGGTCCCGAAGGGCGCTACGCCGTCGCCCGTGCCCTGCAGAGCGACAGCGCGCGCGTCTGGGACCTGGCATTCGCCAAGCCGATCAGGGCCATCGCATTGAGCCAGAACGAGAAAATCATTGGCCTCGACACCGGCGCGCGAAGGCTGGTGACGGCGACCGTCGAGACGGTGAATGTCTGGGCCACCGCGACGGGCGACAGGGTCCAGTCCATGAAAGTCGGTCCGGCAAGCATGAATTCGCGGCTTACCGCAGATGGGCTGCACCTGGTCGCGGAAATCCGCGGCGACATCGACACCCGACTGCAGCTGTGGTCGCTGGAGACGGGGGAGGTGCAGGGACGGCTCGATATCGCCGGCACCCCAGCGCTCGTCGCGCTGGATTCCGGTGGCAAACGGATCGCGGTCGCAGACTATGACCGGGCAATCCGCGTCTGGGACTTCCAGAGTGGTGAAATGCTGGCGCAAATCGATCTGCCACTTCAGCCGAGCGCTATCAGCATGGACGCCGGCGGAAATCTGCTCGGCGTGATCTACGGCGACTCGGGCGCCGCAGTGTGGCGGGTCGGGCGGCACGGGGTGCCGATGCTCGATGAACGGGGCAAGGGCCACTGGAGGTTGGCGTTCTCGCCATCGGGTTCGAATGTCGCCGTCGGGCGGCCGCGCAGCGGCTACCAGGTGTACCGCGCGGAGGACGGTCGAAACGTCGGACCTGTAGTGGGTTCCGGCGGTTCGACCGTTACCAGTCACCTGCTTGACTTCAGCTCGGACGAGCGCGTTCTGCTGACGGGCGGGCCCGATGGTGCCGCGAGATTCTGGCGCGTACCGAGCGAGGTTGCGCCGGTAGCGGAGTCGAGGCCCGAGTCCAGCCATGCCGTCTGGACGGCAGCCGCGGACTCGGTGGTTGCGGCGACGCCGGATGGCGCCAACCTCGTCATCGGCGATGGAGGCGGCCACGTCCACGTATTGCCGGCCGACGTTTCGCCGGAGTCGCTCGCCGCTGCGGTGGAGGAGGTGAGTTTCGTCGGTCACGATGCAGCGGTTCGCCTGTTGCGGATCAGTGCGAATGGGAGCCTCGCAGCAAGTGCCGGGGACGACAATTCCGTGCGCGTCTGGAATCTGGCCGAAGGCAGGCCGTTGCCTTTCATGGCGGATATGCCGGGCGGGTCGGTGACGGCGCTGGCTTTTTCGCCGGATGCATCGTTGCTTGCAGTCGTCAATGCGTCCCGCATCGTCTTGCTCGATACGGCAAGCGGTGAAACCGCAGCCGCGTTTCCGCTCGGCGAGATGCATGCCGGGGTCGCATTTGCGGACGACGACAACCTCTATCTTGGCGCCGATTCCGGCGCACTGAGCGTCGTCGCGCGAACCGCATCGGGCGACTGGTCCCTGCAACCACGCTGGCAGGGGACGGCTCCGATCAAGTGGCTGCGAGCCTCGCCCCGCGGTCGGCACCTGGTGCTCGTAGACGAGAATAACCTCGCTCAGCAATTCAGTCTGGAAGAGGGCCGGATTGGTTCGCGCTCGGTGAGTCTTCCCGAAAGCGTGGAGGACGTGGCCTTCAACCCTGTCGGTTCGCGTGTCTATTTCAGGACGGCGCGCTGGGTTCACCGGGCGACTTCATCGACGAACGGGTTGATATGGCTGGACGCGATTCTTGCACCGCGCCCGGTGCACGGTGGCAACATCCTCGTCACCACGGCAACGTCTGCGGGGAACGAGATCCGGCTGCCGGTGATTCGCGGGGGCTCCGTCACACTCGCGCGGCTGCAATTCAATGCGGCCGGAACCCCGGGCCTGTTCGGGAACCGGGATGAACTCATCGAAGAGTGGCTGGCGAAGCTGGGAATGACGATGGAAGGGCGCTGGGGAACGGCGGGGACGCAGAATGCCGGCGTCTCCGACTGACTGAATGTGGTCGGCGACTAGCGACGGTCGCCGCGCAGCGTGCGCACGAGGATCTCGAGGCTGGCAGCAGTCACGTCGCCGGGCATCACCGGTTCGCCGATGACGACCGGTACCCGTGCGAAGAGGCGTCGCGGGAACTTGAGGATCAAGCCTTCCTTGCTGCGGCTGAACCAGCTGCCCCAGAGATTCTGCAGAGCGACCGGCACGACAGGCACCGGTCGTTTCGCGATCACTGTCTCGATGCCCCGGCGGAATCGCTGGATCTCGCCATCGTGGGTAATGCCGCCTTCCGGGAATATGCAGACGATATTCCCCGACGCCAGTTCGATGTCTACTTGCTTGAATGCCTCGTTCATGAGCCGCTCGTCCTCCCTCGCCGAGGCGATCGGAATCGCCTTCGCGTGCTGGAACAGGAAGCGTAGCAGGGGGAGCTGGAAGATTTTGTAGTACATGACGAAGCGCATCGGCCGGCGAATGCAGGCAGACAGGATTATCGGATCCATGTAGCTGACGTGGTTGCATACCACGACCGCGGGCCCGCTGTCCGGGATGTTCTCCGTGCCGCTGGAGCGTACCCGATAGATCGTGTTGACGAGGATCCACGCCAGGAAGCGCATCATGAACTCGGGCAACAGCGTATAGATGTATACCGCGACGATCGCGTTCAGCAGCGCGAGGATGATGAACAGCTCGGGTATGGAGAAGCCGGCCGCCAGAACGGCGATCGAAAGGAGCGATGCCACGACCATGAATGCGGCATTGATAATGTTGTTCGCGGCGATGATTCGGGACAGGTGCTTGCGTTCGGATCTCTGCTGGACGAGTGCGTACAGAGGGACGCTGTAAAAGCCGCCGAACGCACCGAGCAGCAGCACATCCAAGAGAACGCGCAGGCTGCCGGGGCGGCCGATGAACTCGGCGATGCTCGAGACCGCCATAGCCGCGGCAACCGGCTGCGCAAAGTACAGGTCGATCGCGAACAGGCTGAGGCCGATCGATCCGAACGGCACCAGTCCGAGTTCGATACGATGACCGGACATGCGTTCGCACAGCAGCGAGCCCAGGCCGACGCCGATCGCGAACGCCACGAGCAGCGCGGTCGTAATCGATTCGTTGCCGTTCAGTATCACCAGCGTGTACGCCGGCAGTTGCAGGGTCATGGCGGAGCCGAAAAACCAGAACCACGAGATGCCGAGGATGGCGAGAAACACGTCGCGCTTCTCACGTGCGTAACGCACGATTCGCCAGGTTTCCGACCACGCATTCCAGCTGATCGAAAGGCCCGGATCAACAGCCTGCGTCCGCGGTATCCGCCGGCTTGTGAGGTAGCCGATGACCGCGACGGCCACCAGGCTTGCGCCGAGCAAAGTCTGCGAATCAGGGCTCACCGCGACGGCGGCGCCGCCGGCGATGAGGCCGAGGATGATCGCGATATAGGTGCCGGCTTCGACCAGCGCATTGCCGCCGATGAGTTCGTCGGTATCGAGCTGTTGTGGCAGGTAGGCGTACTTGACCGGCCCGAACAAGGTGGACTGGCAGCCCATGAGAAACAGTACCAGCAGGAGCACGATGTAGCTTTCTGACGTGAAAGCGATGGCTGCCACGATCATCAGTGTGATCTCCAGCAGCTTGATCCGCCGCATGAGCATGGACTTCTCGTACTTGTCAGCGAGTTGGCCGGCGGTGGCCGAAAACAGGAAGAACGGCAGGATGAACAGCGCGCCCGCGATGTTCGCCAATTCGCTCACGTTCATTCCCGCCACGAGGACTCCCTGGAACGTGACCAGGATGACGAGGCCATTGCGGAAGATGTTGTCGTTGAGGGCGCCGAGGAACTGTGTGACGAAAAACGGCGCGAAACGGCGTTGACCGAGCAACCGGAATTGGTTCTGACCTGACACGTGAGGTGCTTCCCCCGGGAAAGACGCGCGTCACTATAGCATCGGCGAAAATTGCGAACTCGGACCGCTCAACGGCGTTGACACAAGTGCCAGGATTTCGATCGCAGGTGGAGGTTGAGTCGCAACCCGAATCGGATACCGCCGGGATCTCGACGAAATCTGCGTGGAACTGGAGCGCCGAAACGACGACTGGGGGGCGTGCTCAGTAGTTCGGATCGCTCCAGGAATCGCTCGTATCTCCGGTATCGTCCGCTTCCCCGGGGCCCGGCATGCCGAAGGTCTGCACGCTGGATTCGGCCTCGCGCGCAGGAACCGGAGCCGGTGATGGCAGGTTCTGCATGCCTGGCGCCTTTGCGAGGCGCGTCGTCTGAGCCGTCAGGACCTGCACGAAACGATTGGCGCTGTCCGGCGCGATGTTCGGGGAACTGGCGAAGATCTTCTCGGGTGTAATGCTTGGGGAACCGTAATACGCTGCGTTCGCCCGGCGGTCCATCGTGACTCCCGACCCGGCGAAGGAAACGCCGGCGAAGATACCGCGAGCACGGGAGTAGGAGACGATCTCGGCCTCGAAGCGCATGTCGGTCGCACCTTCCACACTGCGGCCCACCGGTCCCGCCGCTATGGATGCGTCGGCGCCCAGCGTCAATTTGCCTTCGCTGATGTTGTCGACACCGCGGCGGCTCTTGAAAACGAGGACGACGTCGGTTCGCTGCACGCCGGCCTGGAACCCGAAACTGCCGCCTGTCAGCGTGATGAATGCAGGATTGCTCCACGAGCCGTCCTGCTGCCGCACGACCAGGATGCCTTTGCCGCGTCGCGCACCGAGCCCGAAGCCAATGCGGACGACGCTCGGCACGACCGCGACCGCGTAGGCCCGCGCAAGCATCGCAGGAGGAATGCTCTGTTCCGGGATGCGAAGAAGCTGGTCAAGTACGTCTGCGGCGTCGGCGACGCGCTGTTCTTCCTTGCTGGCGGCAAACGCCGGAATCGCAAACAGCAATACGGCTACGGCCAGGCAAGCCTGCAGTTGTCTACTACGCATGATTTTCTTCCCCGTGTCGGGAGCGGCACGCCAGCGCCTGTTCCCTTGAGTGCCCAAAATCGCTCAAGGCCCTGATCATACGTCAATTCCGGCCGTTACTCACTCTCGCCTCGCTCTCCCCCGAGCAGCAGCGGCAGCGGCACGTCGAGGGACGCGCATACCGTGCGTATCAACTCGGTTTCGGCGGTCGTCACGCGGTTGTCGTGGACGGCGACGGCGCTTACAGCCCTGACGATCACGCGCCGGCCCTTGCCGTTCAGTGCCGTCAATAGATCGAGGCTGCGCTCGAGCGTACGCAGCGTGTAGCGATGCTTCGACTCGAATCGGTGCTCCCGGGCCCACTTGCCGAAGCAGGCTTTACCGGCCTCGAAAGCCCGCTCGGCGGTCGCGGCGTCCCGGTGGCCGTAATCGGCGACGACCGTGAGCAGATCGATAGCGGCTTGGCGAAGTTCGCGCCTCGCCTTGCGCCGCGGCCCGCGCTGCTGCGCCGGGTTAGCCGCCTGGCCGAGGCTGATACGCAACACCCTGTAAAAGCAGTACTCGTAGAGATCGACCCGGCCGTCGACGTCAATCAGCCGGCTTGCCAGCTCGACCAGGTATTCGAGCTGTGCCGCCGGCCTGAGCTTGAGTGCCGGGAACGTGATCTCGAGCAGCGGCAGGCGATGGTCGGCGCTCATCGACACTGCCTCGACGTGCAGGCTGGCGACGATCCGCGCGCGCTCGCCGCCGAGCTGTTCCTCGACGAGCCTGAGCTGGCGCTCGCGGTGTTCCTGCCCCCTGTCGACGATCAGTGCGACGACCAGCAGAAAGGCGAGTTCTGCAGAGTGCGCGGCGTCGTAAAGTGCCGCCGGGATCGACTGCCTGAGCTGATGCGCATAGGCGACATCCTGCGCGCTCGGGTTGCCGGCCGATTCGACGACCCGGTCGGGCAGGGATGCCGACTCGCCCCCTGGCGCCGCCGCCGCGGCCATCCCCCGCGCCCGGTCTTCCGCCATCCTCTCGCTTAAGGATACGGGGACCACTACCGGGTAGTCCGACTCCCGGAAGGACGGTTCGAGCGCGCGGATTCGGTCGCCGAGTGGTGGATGAGTCGCAAACAGGCCGGTGAATCGTGCGCCGCTGCCGAACAGCATGTGGCTTACCTCCTCGGGGTCCGCTGCCTTGATGTAGGAGGCCTCCTTGAAACCACCGATTTTCTTGAGCGCGTTCGCGATTCCGTCCGCCTGGCGTGTGAACTGCACGGCCGACGCATCGGCGAGATACTCGCGCTGGCGTGATACCGCCGCCTTGATGAGACGGGCGAAGAACACGCCGATCCAGCCGAGGATCGCCACGCCCAGACCGATGAGTAAAACGACCGGGGCGCCCTTGTCGCGGCGACCGGATATCAGTCGGCCGTGATAGCCGCCGCGAACGATCATGCGGCCCATCAGGCCGAGGACCAGGATGCCGAAAAGCACGCCCATCAGGCGGATGTTCAGGCGCATGTCACCGTTCAGGATATGACTGAATTCATGTGCAATGACGCCCTGCAGCTCGTCACGGCTGAGTAGTTCCAGCGTGCCCCGTGTGACCGCGACCGCCGCATCAGCGGGCGCGTAGCCTGCGGCGAACGCGTTGATGCCACCCTCCTCCTCCAGGACGTAGATCTCCGGCACCGGGACGCCCGACGCGATGGCCATCTCCTCGACCACGTTACGCAGGCGCCGTCGCAACGGGTCCGTCACGTCCGCGGCAACCAGCGTTCCGCCCATCTGCCGGGCGACACTTCCACCACCCGAAGCGAGGATCGCGGTTTTGTAGATGCTGGCACCGAATATAAACAATGCGGTAATGGCCGCCGTTCCGAGCAATGGCCCGGGATTGGCTGCCAGGATCTCGCCGGGAGAATAGGGCTGGCCTTCGATCGAGGTGCCGAAGAGCGCGAAACCGACGATGGCGGTTACGCCGAGGACGATAAGCACCGTGGCAATGAAGTACACCACGACAAGCCACTTAGTGGCCCTGCGTGCCCGGTCCTGCGCGTCGAAAAAATTCAATGCCCGGCAGCGGGACGTCAGGTAAAGGAGACGTCCGGCACGTCGCGTTTTTCTTCAGACTCGATTTCGAGGAAGCTCGCGAGCTCGAAGCGGAACATCCCGGCGATAATGTTGTTGGGGAAGTTCTCTGCCGTATTGTTGTAGCTGAGGACCGAGTCGTTGAATGCCTGCCGCGCGAACGCCACCTTGTTCTCGGTGCTTGCCAGCTCCTCCTGGAACTGCATCATGTTTTGATTGGCCTTGAGGTCGGGATATGCTTCCGATAACGCGAACAATCGGCCGAGCACGGCGCCCAGCGCACTCTCGGAGGCGCCGAGTTCCCTGATAGCCTCCGCGTTCGCGGGGTCGGCCTTCGCGGTCTGCAGGCTCTGCTGGGCCGCGTTGCGAGCGTTGATCACCGCTTCCAGGGTCTCCCGCTCGTGCTTCATGTAGCCCTTGACGGCTTCGACGAGGTTGGGGATCAGGTCGTACCGTCGCGTCAACTGCACGTCGATCTGCGCGAATGCGTTCCGGACGCGATTGCGTTCGTTGATCAGCCGGTTGTAAATACCGATCGCCCAGATCACTATCGCCGCGATAATCGCGAGGAAAACCAGGAATGAAGTCACCGTCCCGCTCCTTTTCGAACAACCCTGGTCGCAAGTCTAATGCGTGCGCAGGCGCAAGCCTAGGATTTGTGGTGTTTTTCCTGCTCTTCGGCACGGCCCGGGGCGAGTGGCACTCCGACGTGCGGCCGAAGATGGGCACAGAGGTGAGCGTCTACTTCTGGCTCGATGACGAAGCGAGTGCGCAGGCCATCATCGAGGATGTCTTCGCCGAGGTCGACCGTATCAATTCGTTGATGAGCACCTACGTGGAATCGAGCCGGATTTCCGATATCAACCGGCGTGCGGCGGACGAACCCGTGGTCGCGGGCGAGGAACTGTTTCAGCTCATCCGCCGTTCGCTCGACATTTCCGTCCTGACGCGCGGTGCATTCGACATCACCTATGACAGCGTCGGCCAGCACTACGATTTTCGCGAACGGCGGCGGCCGGACGACGCCACGGTAGAGGCAGAACGCAAGCACATCGACTTCCACCACGTGGAGCTGGAACAGGGAACGGCCTCCGTGCGCTTTACGGAATCCGGCGTGCGCATCAACCTCGGCGGAATCGCGAAAGGCTATGTCGTCGAGCGCGGCGTGGATATCCTGCGCCGGCACGGCGTCGAGTACGGCGTGGTAACGGCGGGCGGCGACTCGCGGCTCCTCGGCGACCGTCGCGGCCGGCCGTGGATGATCGGCATCCGTGACCCTCGCGACGAAGCCGAAGTGGCGATATCGGTGCCGCTGGAAGACGAAGCGATTTCGACGTCGGGGGACTACGAGCGGTATTTCGACGAAGAAGGTATTCGCTATCACCATATCATCAGGCCGAGTTCCGGCCGACCTGCCGAGGGCATTCACAGCGCGACGGTGATCGGCCCTGATGCGGTGATGACCGATGCGTTGTCGACATCCGTGTTTGTGATGGGCGTCGACGACGGGCTGCAACTCATCGGTTGCCTGCCGGATTACGAAGCGATCGTCATCGACGCGCAGGGTGAGATCTATTACTCGACGGGACTCGCCGACCCCGCAGCGGCGAATAGCGATGCGGCGTACGCGGCACCGCTACCGGATACCTGTGGCCGGTCGTAGCTTTGGGCCGCCACAAAAAAACCTGAATTGTCGCCGAAAGGCGACGAATTTTCACTTTAAATTCATATTGATACGCCTATCATAGGGTGTCCGTACAGAGACCTCTCAGGGACTCCGGATACGGCGCTTGCGGCAGCTGCGCCGGCGCGCGTGCAAACGCCGGTACAGGCGACGTAGTCCGCACGTGTCGAATCACCCGGGTGCCTGTGGTGAACAACGCGTCATAAGTCGGTTTCGGGCTCGATCGGACCGGTTTCCCGCGTTTTGCGCGGGTGATTATGTTCAGAGCATACAAGGCAATTGTGACGATAATCACGGCCCCCGAGGGGCCTGACTGTCACCATTCCGGATCGACGCGTGGCGCGCGTCCGGCTGAGGCGGGCACATCGTCGTATCGGCCGAAGCCTCGATCGCAATACGGCGGCAGGCGCCCGGGCGGCGACGAACCAGGGATGGACATTGGCGGGTATCAAGAGGAAAGGAATCATGAAGACCAGAAACATGCTCGCAGGTCTCGTATTCAGCGCGTTTGCAGCCACTAGCCTGGCCTCGACCGGGCTGGCTGGACAGCCGGCGCCCGACTTCGCACTGAAGAGTTCGACCGGCGAGAACCTGCGGCTGTCGGAGTACCGCGGCGACGTGGTCATGATCAACTTCTGGGCCACGTGGTGCGGCCCCTGCCGGCAGGAAATGCCGCTGCTCGACGAGCTGTATTCGCGTTACCAGCGCGTCGGCTTCAACCTGCTCGGCGTCAACATCGACGACGATTCGAGCCGTGCCATGGAGATGATCAACGAACTCGGGGTGAGTTTCCCGGTGTTGTTCGATGCGAGCAAGGAAGTCAGCCGCCTTTACGAGGTGGACGCCATGCCGGTCACGGTCATCGTCGATCGTGAAGGCAACGTCCGCCACGTCCACCAGGGCTACAAGCCCGGGTACGAGCAGAAATATCTCGACCAGGTGCGCGCGTTATTGCGTGAGTAATCCTTTGCTGCCGGCAGGAGATACAGGGTGACAAAAAAGTTATTGATAAGTGTTGTGGTGGGCTTCGCACTCGCCTTTACGACGTCGCTGCCGGCACAGGATACCGCGGCGCCGGACGCCGATGCGGCATCGCGGGATCAATTCCGGCAGCTCGACCAGGACGTACAGTCCCTGAAGAAGGAAGTACTGGACCTGAATCGCGACCTGTTCCTGCTCGAGGAAGAACTGCTGTTCCCGGCAAATTCCCAGGTCGCGTTCTTCGTGTCGATGGACGTCGGCGAGTACTTCAAGCTGGACTCGGTCAGCCTGAAGATCAACGGCAAGGAAGTCGCCAACTACCTGTACACGGACCGCGAGGCCGGATCGCTGCTGCGCGGCGGCGTGCACCGCGTGCACATGGCCAACCTCAAGACCGGCGACCACGAACTGGTCGCCATATTTACCGGCCAGGGCCCGCAATCCCGCGAATACCGGCGAGGCGCGACGCTGAATTTCTCGAAGGGCATTGGTGCCAAGTATGTCGAACTCGAAATTTCGGACCGAGTGAGGAAGCAGCAGCCGGAATTCGTTATCAAGGAATGGGAGTGATTATTGGTCACTGCCCGCGCCATCGTCGCCCGATGTTGCCTCGTCCTGATGTTCCTGGCGCCGGCGGCGCCTGCGGTCGCAGATAAGGACGGGCCGGCACCGATCGTCGTAAAGGAACCGCACTACGGCGAGATCCTGTTCTACTTCTACCAGGAAGACTATTTTCCGGCGATCGTGCGGTTGCTTGCCGCCCAGGAGCAGGGTCAGCTCGCGGCGCATGGCGCTGAGGCCGAGTTGCTGAAAGGCGGCCTGTATCTGTCCTACGGGCACCACCTCGAAGCGGCGGGCGTATTCGAGCGCCTGCTCGCCGACAACGTCGATTCAGAGATTCGCGACCGTACCTGGTTCTTCCTGGCCAAGATCTGGCGCCAGCGTGGCTACCTGGAAAAGGCGCAGCGAGCACTCGACAAGATCGGCGAAGACCTGCCCGAGGACGTCGAGCGCGAAGCCAGGATGCTCCGGGCGCAACTCCTGATCGACGGCGGCGACTACGACCGGGCGATCGCGATGCTGAAAGACTGGACGGGCAGGACCGAGTGGTCTCGTTATGCGCAGTTCAACCTCGGTGTCGCCCTGGTGCGCAGCGGGCGCATGGACGAGGCGCAGCGGATACTCGACGAGCTCGGCGGCATCGACCCCTGGAACGAAGAGCTGACTTCACTTCGAGACAAGGCCAATCTTGCGCTCGGCTACGCGCTGTTGCAGTCGGGCCAGCCGCACTCGGCAAAGAGACCACTGCAGCGGGTCAGGCTCGAAGGGCCGTTCTCGAACAAGGCATTGCTCGGCGTCGGATGGGCCGATGCGGAACTCGATAGCTTCCAGAGAGCCCTCGTGCCCTGGATGGAACTGCGGGGACGGGACCTGCTCGATCCTGCGGTGCAGGAGTCCATGCTCGCGATTCCCTATGCGCTCGCCAAGCTGGATTCGATCAGCCAGGCGGCGGATCATTACCTGAACGCCGTCGAGGCGTTCTACGAGGAGTCGAGCCGAATCGATCGCACGATCAGCCATATCGAGTCCGGCCGTTTCTTCGACGAGTTCCTCAGTGACGACCCGCTGGACAGCACCGGCTGGTACTGGCGCATGCAGTCGCTGCCCGAGGGCCCCGAGGCCCGCTACCTGTTTCACCTGCTCGCGACCCACGAGTTCCAGGAAGGCCTGAAGAACTATCGCGATCTGAACTATCTGTGGAACAACCTCGATCGCTGGCAGCGGCGCATCGATGTCTACACCAACATGCTGGAGACACGGCGCCTCGCCTTCGAGGAGCGGCTGCCGCGAGTGCAGGGAATGCTCGCTCGCGCAGACATCGACAGCATGGTGCAGCGCAAACTGGAATTCGACGCATTGCTGAACGATATCGAGCAGAGCGGCGACTGGCTGGCGCTCGCCACCGAACGGGAATTCGAGATGTGGGGAGAGATCGCCAGTTTCGAGAAGACGCCAGCGCTGTCGGCAGATATTCCCGAAGCGGAAGAGGTCCAGGACAAGATCCGGCTCCTGAAAGGCGTGCTGCAGTGGGGGCTTGAGAAGGACTTCCAGGCGCGCCTCTGGGGTATCCGCAGAGACCTGCGTGCAACCGGCGAAGCACTCGTGGAAACGCAGCGGGCGCGCCGCCAGGTCGACGACTCCATGCAGAAGCATCCACACACGTTGCATGCTTTCGACGCGCGCGTGTACGGACTGGATCCGCGCATGCAGTCCCTGAAAATGCGCGTCCGCGACGCGATGGCCGAGCAACGGGCGTTCCTGCAGGCGATCGCGGTCGGTGAATTGCAGGCGCAGCAGCGCCGCCTCGACACCTACACCGTCCAAGCCCGATTCGCGCTCGCCGCGATCTACGATCGTGCGGCGACGGTCACAGAGGCGGCGGTGAAATGACGCGCCGTGAGTCGATTATCACGATCGCCGGCGTGGCGCTCCTGATTGCCGGCACGGCACGCGCAGACATGCGGGAAGAGGAAACGATCAAGAGCCTCGAGAACGAGACCGTCGAAATCCGCCCTGGAAGGGTCCTAATGAACAGTTCCGACCTTGCCCGCGACAACTATCGCGAATTCCTCGGTCTCGTAACAGACGATCCGTCACTAAGTGCCGAGGCCATGCGCCGCCTCGGCGACCTGGAACTCGAAGCCAGCGAAGCGGCGCAGCTCGCCGAGAACATCGAGGGGCTGGAAAAGACGAGCTACGACAATGCCGTCAGTCTTTACCGGCAGCTGCTGGAGGCCTATCCCGACTACCGGCGGAACGACACCGTGCTGTACCAGCTCGGACGCGCTTACGAGATCGGCGGGCGCATGGACGAGGCGCTCGCGGTGCTCGACGAACTGGTTTCCCGGTATCCGGCGACGCCCATGATCGACGAGGTCCAGTTTCGTCGCGGTGAAATGCTGTTCCTGCGCAAGCGCTATGACCAGGCCGAGCAGGCATACCGCGCGGTTATCAGTTTCGGAGGCGACTCGCGTTTCTACGAGCAGTCGCTGTACAAGCTGGGCTGGTCGCAGTTCAAGCTCGCCTGGCACGAAGACAGCCTGGATCCGTTTTTCGAGTTGCTCGACCGCAAGCTCGGGGGCGTCGAGCTGCGTGACGGCGACGACCGGCTGGCGGCGCTGAGCCGCGCCGAGCAGGAACTGGTTCAGGATACGTTCCGGGTCCTCTCCCTGGGCTTCTCGTATATGGCGGGCGCCCAGAGTATCGATGAGTACTTCGACAAGCGCCGACAGCCGGAGTACGCGTACGTGATCTACATGAATCTCGGCGATCTCTATCTCGACAAGGAACGTTACGTCGACGCTGCCGAGACCTACGAGGCATTCGTCGACCAGGACCCGTTCCATCCCAAGGCGCCGCTGCTGCAGGTCGAGGTCATCGAGGCCTACAAGCGCGGCGGATTCCCGAGCCTCGTGCTCGACGGCAAGAAAGGCTTCGTCGAGCGCTACGGCATGGACGGCAATTTCTGGGTGCGGAATCCGCGCGAGCAGAACAATGCCGTTGCTGCGCACCTGAAAGCCAACCTGACCGACCTGGCACAGTACTACCACGCCGAGGCGCAGGAAGGGGGTAAGCGCAGCGACTACCAGGAGGCGGCGCGCTGGTATCGCAAGTACCTGGCCTATTTCCCGGGCGAGGCGGATACCGCGAACACCAACTTCCTGCTGGCGGAGATCCTGTTCGAGAGCCAGGACTATGCGGAGGCGAAGACCGAGTACGAACGTACGGCGTACGCCTATCCGATGCATGAGAAGTCGGCGGAGGCGGGGTACGCGGCACTGCTTGCCTACCAGGAGCACGAGCAGTCGCTGCAAGGTGCCGAGAGAACGACGTGGCACCAGGAGTACATCGACAGCGGCCTGCGTTTCGCTGACACCTACCCCGAACACCCGGAGTCGGGTGCGGTGCTGACGACCGTGGCCGAAGATCTGTTCGGGCAGAATCAGTTCGACCTGGCGATCGCGGTGAGCCAGGCCGTGATCGCCAAACAGCCTCCCGTCGAGCCGTCGCTGGCGCGTACGGCATGGACCGTGATCGCGCATTCGCAGTTCGACCTCGAGAACTACGCGGAGGCGGAGACTGCTTATTTCAGCCTGCGCAGCGTGACGCCGGTCGACGACGGCGACGCGTCGAACGCGGTCGAGGAACGCATTGCGTCATCGATCTACAAGCAGGGCGAGCAGGCGCGGGACGCCGGCGACCTCGAGACCGCGGTGGCGCATTTCACGCGGCTCGGCCAGGCGGTACCCGATTCGGAGATCCGGGCGACGGCCGAATACGACGCGGCTGCCGCGCTGATCAACATGGCGGCCTGGGAGCGCGCCACGGGCATGCTCGAGCAGTATCGGGAGAATTACCCGGGCAGCGAGTTCGCCGATGACATCTCGCAGAAGCTGGCAGTAACCTACTTGGAAACAGGCAGGGCGACCGAGGCAGCCGCCGAGTTCGAGCGCATCGCGGTTGCCGATAGCAGCGACGACGTCCTGCGCCGCGAGGCGCTTTGGAAAGCGGCGGAACTCTACGAGGCAGGTGGCATCGTGGCGAGTGAGAAGCGCGTACTCGAGGACATCGTGGCGCGTTATCCGGACCCGCTGCCCGAATCGATCGAAGCCCGATACCGGTTGCTCGAGATCGCGGAAGTGCAGGGTAACAACGCCGAGGTCGCGGCACGCCTGCGCGACATCATCGATGCTGACGCGCGTGCCGGCGAACAGCGCACGGATCGTACCCGCTACCTTGCGGCGAAAGCGTCGGTCCGGCTCGCGGAACCGCTACGCGAGCGATTCGAGGTCGTGAAGCTCACGCAGCCGCTTGCGGAGAGCATGAAGCAGAAGCGATCGCTGATGGAAGACGTCATCGAGGCTTACACCGGTGCGGCCGAATACGGAGTTGCCGAGGTCACCACGGAGTCCACGTTCCGCCTGGCGCAGGTCTACGAGTCGTTTGCCGACGATGTGCTCGAATCGGAACGTCCGAAGGACCTGGATGCCGACGCCCTGGAGCAGTACGAGCTGTTACTCGAAGAACAGGTTTTTCCCGTCGAGGAGAAGGCAATCGATCTCTACAGGGCAAATACCGACCGTGCGTCCGACGGTGTCTGGGACGAGTGGGTACGGCGCAGTTTCGACCGGCTGGCCGGGTTGTTACCGGCACGTTACGCCAAAGTGGAGCGAAGCGAAGATGTGGTCACGGCACTTTACTGACAAAGCCGCCCGTGTGGCGGCGCTGATGGGCCTGGCGCTGGCGTTCGCGGGGTGTGCATCGAACGGTTCCGGCGAGGACGATCCGGCGCGCGGCCGTGCCGAGCAGGTGGCGGGTGATCCGGAGGCGGCCGAAGTGCCGCCGCAAGCATTGACGATGTACGAGCAGGCTGTGGCCGTGATGGCGTCCGGTGATTTCCTCGATGCGGAACTGCGTTTCAAGGAGTTCTCGATCCAGTACCCGGATTATCCCGGCGCCCATGTCAATCTCGCCATCATCCATGTGAACAACAACAATGACGATGCTGCGCGGGAGGCTGTTGACTCGGCACTCTCGATTGACCCCGATTACGCGCCCGCACTCAACCAGCTGGGCATGCTGCTTCGCAGAAACGGCAAATTTCTGGAGGCAGAGGCCGCATATTTGAAAGCCGTCACAGCGAGTCCGGATTATGCCTTGGCACACTACAACCTGGGTGTCCTCAACGAGCTGTACCTTCAGCGCCTGGATTCTGCGCTGCACCACTTCGAGCGTTACCAGGAAATCGTCGGGGGCGATGAGCAGGTCGAGAAGTGGATAACCGATCTGCAGCGTCGCGTGGCGGTGTCTCAACGCACAGTGAACCTATCGGAATGAGGCGCATGGGAAATCAGGGCCGCAAACTGTTCGCTACGGGGTTCGCCCTCTCTGCAGCGCTTGCCACGTTCGTAACGGTGGCGCAGGAGCCCGACGACGATCTCGGACCGGCGGTCGATACGTCTGTCGTATTCGACGAAGTTGACGGGTTGGAGCCGGCGGTGGATACGTCCGCGCAACCGGCGGCTGAGGAAGCCGAGGCGGTGGTCGCGCAGGACATCACCCGGCGCGAAACCTACAGTGGTGTGATGGACGAAATGACCCTGGGCCGCACCGAGATTACCGGTAACCAGGAGCTGCCCAAGGTGCTGTATATCGTTCCCTGGAAGAAGGCGCAGCCGGGGGAACTGACGGGCCGCCCGGTGAACACCCTGCTCGACGAGGTACTGGCGCCCCTGGACCGGGAAGAATTTACCCGGCAGGTCGACTATTACGGTGAGCTGTACGGCGACGAAGACTAGGAGCGCGCCTCAGCGCGCGATTTGATCGAAGAGGAGCAATCAAATGGGCACAATTGTGCGGTTTTTCCAGGAAGGCGGTGCGTTCATGTACCCGATCCTGTTCGTATTCGCGTTCGGCGTGGCGATCGCCGTCGAGCGCTGGATGTATCTCACCATTTCTGGCGCCAGCAATCGCGCACTCTGGAAGAAGATCGTGCCGTTTCTCAAGGCCGGCAACTTCCAGGAGGCGGCCGCACACACGGCGAAGTCGAAGGCGGCGATCGGCTCGATCCTCACCTACGGTCTGTACCGGGTAAAGTCGGCGCGCCGGCGTGACGATATCGAAAAGGCAATGGAAGAGAGCCTCATGGAGGTCCTGCCGCGTCTCGAGAAGCGCACTCACTACCTGGCAACGCTCGCCAACATCGCCACGCTGCTCGGGCTGCTGGGAACCATCATCGGCCTGATCCGTGCGTTCACGGCCGTATCGAACGCCAACCCGGCCGACAAGGCTGACCTGCTCTCCGCCAGTATCTCCGTCGCGATGAACACGACGGCGTTCGGGCTGATGGTCGCGATTCCGTTGTTGCTGGTGCACGCGCTCTTGCAGACGAAGACGAATCAGCTCGTGGACAGCCTCGAGATGGCAAGCGTCAAGTTCCTGAATGCTGTTACTGAGAGACAGCTGAAAGGCGCCGGAGCGTAGTCATGATTCGAAGCCGAAAGAGCGGTCGTCGGAACGTAGAGACGGCTGAACTCAATATCACGGCATTTATGAACCTGATGGTCATCCTGGTTCCGTTCCTGCTGATCACGGCGGTGTTCTCGCGTTTGGCGGTTCTCGAATTGAACCTGCCCGGCTCCTCCAGCGAGCCCGTCGAGTCGCAGGACCTTGCTTTCCAGCTCGAAGTCATCATCAGAGCCGACAAGATCGAGGTTGGCGATCGTAACCAGGGACTGATCGGCGTCTACCCGAACACGGACAACGGTTACGACTATGAGGCGCTCAGCAGCAAGCTGTCCGAACTCAAGAAACGGTATCCGGCGAAGACGGATGCGTCGATCCTGCTCGAGCAGGATATCGAATACGACACGTTGGTCCAGGTAATGGACCGCGTGCGGATTGCGGAACGCGTGAACGAGGAAGAGCAGTCGGTCAAGCGCTACGACCTGTTTCCCGACATATCGATTGGCGATGCGCCGGTCGGCAAGGGAGGTGCTTAGCAATGGTCAAGTCAGCCCGCGCCAAGCGGATGGAGAAGCACCACAAGCGCCACGGTAAGAGCGCAGGGCTCAACCTCGTTTCGCTGATGGATATCTTTACGATCCTCGTGTTCTTCCTGCTCGTCAATTCATCGGACGTGGAAACGCTGCCGAACACGAAGGACCTGCAGCTGCCTGAATCGATCGCCGAAGACAAGGCGAGAGAGTCCGTGGTCATACTGATCGGCGAAGAAGACATCCTCGTTCAGGGTAAGCCGGTCGCGAAGATTGACGAAGTCATGGCGATAAAGGGCAACGACATCCCCTCGCTGCGTGAAGCACTGCTGTCGCAGAACGACCGGGTTCTGCGCCGTGAGGCGAGCCAGGACATCGCCAACCGCGAGGTGACGATCATGGGCGACAAGGAGATTCCCTATCGGCTCCTCAAGAAGGTCATGGCGACCTGTACGCGTTCTGATTATGGACAGATATCGCTCGCCGTCCTGCAGAAGAGTTCCGAC
>JABAHR010000046.1_pt6 | contig 28328 bp, 27 predicted proteins | sample 7062101 | NCBI WGS metagenome assembly JABAHR01 (sample SAMN14534553, study PRJNA622989) | marine sediment metagenome | biome: marine biome [ENVO:00000428]; feature: marine pelagic biome [ENVO:01000023]; material: deep marine sediment [ENVO:00002113] | place: India: Gulf of Kutch | collected...
CCGTACAGAAAGTAGAAACGGCGCAGGAAGTGAATGATCTCCCAGTGTTCCGGGGTCATCGTGATGCCTTCCTTGCTCGCCAGGAATTCGGCAAGGGGCTCGCTCCACTGTTCGGGATTGACCAGGTTGCCGTGGGGATAAACCCTGTGTTTTCGGCCACCGAACTCGAATTCCCCGACGAAGTGCGTGGCCGTCTCGGCACGGGTCGGGACGCTGGTGGCGTAGATGCTGTTCTCGAGCTCGGCGTCCAGTGTCGGTAAAGGCAGGCCGGCGATGCGGGTGCCCTGCACGAGCACGTCGTTCGGGAACAGTCGCGCCAGATGCTCCTCCGCGGCTTTGCGCGCGCCGAGTTTCTCGGCGACAGCGCGCTTGAGAAGCTTGCGCACCGGCGAGAGGTTGAACTGCTCGTAGAAATTGCGCATCACACCGATGATTTCCCAGTGTTCCGGGGTCAGTGTGAGCCCCTCGCGCTCCGCGAGCGCGGTCGCAACGTCCTCGTTCCAGTCGGACAGGTGCGCGAGTCGATTGTCCGCCGTGAGTTCGTAGTCGTCCTCTTTCACTCTGAGATTGTGCATCGTTCACATCCTCGTGAAGAATGTGGCGCATCGAATGGATCGCGAAGTTCACCGGGTCGCTTGCGCTCGTACGGCGGCCCGTGAGCAGGCACTAACCCGAGTCATCCCATACGGCTCTATGCTGATGAACGCAACGGACGCACGCCGCAGCATCGGGCGTCGTGCTGACGTGGATTGTGGCACTCGGTGGTGGTGAGCTATGATTTGCGTGTCGAGTCAGAGACTGCCAGCCCAGTTTTGATTTTGCGCTTCGATCGGTCGAACGGCAAGCCGCACTGTCCGCAGCGCCGTCATGCAGGCGCGACGCTCGGTGGGCCCGGCACCGGGGCGGAACGCCATGCGCCCGAGCGCATGCCGTGGCGCTCGTGGCGATGAGCACGGCGAGGCGAATGCTGCTGCTGGCGGGCGCCCTCGTCGGACTGCCGCTTATCGGCGTCTGGTCGGGCGGCGGCGCGCTTGCTCCCTATCTGGAGTTTCCGCCGCGCACCCCGCCGGGCTCTGCGCCGGCGCTCTCGTGGGCGGTGTTCGGCTTGATCGCTGCGGTCGGTTTGGTCGCGCTGAGCCCGTTCCTGCGCCGGCTGCTGCGGCCGCCTCACCGTGCGCCCTCTGCGGGGAACGCGCGCCTGCCATTGCCGGGCTGGGGCCGGGTGGCCGTGTGCTGGCTGGTGCTCGCGTGGGTGCTGGCGTGGACGCGGTTCGAGTGGTTTCGCCCGCTGCAGGAATTCACGTTCACGCCGTTGTGGCTCGGCTACATCGTCGTCGTCAACGCGCTCACGTTTTCGCGTCGCGGGCGCTGCCTGATGCTGTCGCACAAGCGCGACTTTCTCTGGCTCTTCCCCGTCAGCGCCGTGTTCTGGTGGTATTTCGAGTTTCTCAATCGCTTTGCCGGCAACTGGCACTACGTCGGCGTCAGCGAGTGGAGCCCTGGCCAGTACACGCTGATCTGCTCCCTCGCCTTTGCGACCGTTTTGCCGGCCGTCCTGAGCACCGCCGAGTGCCTCGGTACGTTCCCCCGGTTGTATCGCGGTCTCGACGGGTTTGCCCGCCCCAAACGGGCGATGGGCACGGCAGGGGCCTGCGCGTTGCTGCTTTCGTCCATGGCCGCGTTGGCGGCGTTGGCACGCTGGCCGTCCTATTTCTTCGCCTTCGTCTGGCTCGCACCCCTGGGCGTCGTCGTTGCCCTGTGCCGTCTCGGCGGGCGGCGCGTGCCTTTCGCTGAGACACGGCGCGGGGATTGGCGCGGCGTCTGGCTGGCGGCGCTCGCGGGCCTGGTCTGCGGCGTCTTCTGGGAGCTCTGGAACGCGAACAGCCTCGCCAAGTGGGAGTACACGGTTCCCTTCGTGCACACCGGGCTCGTGTTCGAGATGCCCGTGCTGGGCTACCTGGGTTACCTGCCGTTCGGGCTGGTGTGCTTCGCCGTCGTCGAGTTTCTCGGCGCTCGCTTCGCAGCGCTGGCCGAGGCAGGCAAGCCCGGCGCCGTGCCCGCGGCGGCGACGCGCTGAGGGCCTCGACGCACAAGTTCGGGCTGCGGGCTAAGCAGCGCAGAGGCGGACACGGTGGTCTCTGCTACGCTTTCTTTGAGGCTGTCAACCCCCGGGAATAGGAGAGGCGCATGCGCAGGCGTTCCACGGCGAGCCTGATCGCCGGGCTCATGGCGGTGACGGCGGCCGCTGCAACCGCGTCCGCGGACGACGCCCCCGCCGGCGGCGCGACGCGGGCGCCGACGTCTTTCGTGCTGCCGTGGCTGCCGGGACGCTGGACGAAGTGTCTGCAAGTCATCGGTTGCGACTGCGACGACGGCTTCGAGCTGGAGGCCATCGGGCCGTCGCGGGTGCGCATCCACTCGCCCGATGCCGGACATTATTCCGACTGGGACCTGTCGGTGGACGCCGACGTGATCGAGTACCGCTTGGTGTTCTCCACCGTTGCCGGCGGGCCCGAGCGTTATCGCGAGCGCATACTGAATCACAGCGCCTTGCGCCCCCTGGAGGCGGGCGGTTCCAGCGGTACGGTGACCTACGCGGCAGACGAGTACTGGGGCCGCTGCCCGTGAGCATGGCTTGGACTGGGTCGCCGCAGTTGCGTCGGCATGGTGTTGCTGCGATGCGCGACTGCGGTCGCGGTCGATCATGCGAGGCCGACGCGCGGGCTCTCGCGCGTCGTCGGTGGTTGCGGCCGCAACGATGCGCGGACGCGGTGTCGGCGGACGAACGGCTGAGCCGGTGCATGGCGCGCACGCACGCCGCCGCGCGTATCGGCATCGCCGGTACGCGGACGGTCGGTTGCAATCCCGCTGGGCTGGACCATACTTTACCTGCCGGTGTCCTACTTCACCGGCACTTCATCCGAAATTCGCAATGCGATGGTGCGGTCCGTCGGTCCCCGATCGACGGACCGTTTTTTGTTCATGTCCCGAGATCCGCGGCGCCTTGTCGTGAATCGGGTATAATTCGGTCAATGCCCTGGATGTGGTGATGCCAAGCGAGCGTCTCGTTCCCGTGCGTGTCCTGTGGGTGGCCCTGGCGCTGGCGCCGCTCGGCGCCGCTGCCGACGAGCCATTGCTGCTGCAGTACGGCTGGAGTTTCGGCGTCGGTCGCGTCGAGCACAGCCTACATCTTGCCAGCTTGACGCGAGGACGTGCCGGCGGTGGCGTCGTGGAGCAGGGCGGTCGCGGATTTCGCCTCGACCTGTACTCCTCCAACGTCAGCGCGCCGACCCTGATTCGCAATGTCGAGGAACAGAGTTCCGGCGGTACCGGTCGCGGTATCATGGCTGCGGTCGTGGTCGTGGGCGCCGCCGCGGCGACGGTTGCGCTCGCCCAGGGATTTCGTAACGACAAGTCCACCAAGACGGTGGTCGTTGAGGGCTCGTCGGGCGGAGGCGACTCCGACTCCGACTCTGATTCCGGCGGCGACGGCGCCGGCGAGTGAGAGCGCGCGCCGAATCGGCATCGACGCCCGCCGCGGAGACGCCCCGCCAGGCGCGCCCGCGGGCGCAGGCGCTTGCCGTCGACGCGAGGCCGGGCGCGCCCGTGTGGACCACTGCGGGGCGCTTCATCGACAGCGACGCCGCCCCCGTGCGTGCGTTCGCGCGGCGCTCGGCGGGCACGGCGTCGAGTGAGCGCGAGCGCGCCGTCAACCTCTACTACGCCGTTCGCGACGGCATTGTCTACGATCCCTACTACGTCGGCCGTGACCCGCGCTATTTCCGGGCCAGCGCGTGTCTGCGTGCGCGGCGGGGTTTTTGCATCGCCAAGGCGGCGCTGCTGGCTGCCGGCGCACGCGCGCTCGGGATACCGGCGCGTGTCGGTTTCGCCGACGTGCGCAATCATCTCACCACGCCGAAGCTCACCGAGCTCATCGGCGGCAACCTCTACCGCTGGCACAGCTACACCGAGCTCTACCTGCAAGGGCGGTGGGTGAAGTCGACGCCGGCTTTCGATCGCAGCCTGTGCGAGCGTTTCGGCGTCCACGCGTTGGATTTCGACGGCGCTGAGGATTCGCTGTTCCAGGAGTACAACAAAGCCGGCGACCGGCACATGGAATATGTTCGCGAGCGCGGCAGCTTCGCGGACGTTCCCTTCGAGACCATCGTGCACGATTTCGCTGAGCACCACCCCCGCTGGCTGGCGAACCGCGAGTCGTAGCGTCAGTCGCCGTGCCGTTGCGGCGGCAGCTTGCGCGAATAGAAGGTGTGCCCCTCGTAGCGAGTCCGCGTGAGCTTTCCGGCCCCGACGAGCTCCTCGACCAGAGCCCAGTTGCCTTGCTCGCGCTCGACAAGCCGACGCACCGCCTCTTCGCGCATCGGATGCACGGCGGTGATGGCGAGCAGCTCGCCGGCAACATCGCCCGCCGTGGCGAACTCGCTGCCCTCGTAAGCCACCAGCAGCTCGACGTGATCCAGCTCCTGGCAGTAGATCTGGTGTGCGCGGACGAGTGCCCGCTCCGACGGTGCTTTGACGCTCTTGACCGCCGGTGGGCGTGTGGGGATGGCGAGGTAGGCGGCGGCGGGGCGGATGCCCGCGATGACGGTGGCCGTTGCGCGCAGGGATGCTTCGTCGTCGTTGATGCCCGCCACCAGCATGGTCTCCGTCAGCACTCGCCCGCTGTATCCGGCGGCAAAGGCGCGCATTCCTTCGAGGCACCGCTCGAGGTCCAGCGCCGGATGTGGCCGGTCGATCTTGCGCCAGGCGGACCCGTCGGCGCTGTCGACCTTCAGCGACACACAGTCTGCCTCGGCGAGATCGTGTCGCACGTCGTCGCGCCACAGCAGCGAGGCATTGGTGATGACCGCGATCCTGACGCCGAGCGGGCGCAGCAGTGCGATGAGCTCGCCGAGGTGTGCGTCCAGCGTCGGCTCGCCGTCGGGAACGAAGGTGAGAAAGTCGACCGTCTCGCCCTTGTGCCGCAGCGCCGCGATTCTCGCCTCGGCCTCGTCCCGTATCCGCTGTGGGGAGTAGAACTCCCTGCGTTCGAGCGCGCGAAAAGCGGTCTTACCCACCTGGCAGTAGACGCACGAGTAGGAGCATGCCTTGGGCGGTATGTTGTTGACGCCGAGACTTCGCCCGAAACGTCTCGAGGGTATCGGTCCGAACAACAGTGAGTTCAATCGGCCTCCATGGTGAGCACGGCGGCGCCGCGCACACGCCCCTCGCGCAGACGCGCCAGGGCCTCGTTGGCCCGCGCCAGCGGGTAAGTCTCGACGGCGGTTCGCACCGGCACGCGCGGCGCCAGCTCGAGGAACTGCTCACCGTCGCGGCGGGTCAGGTTGGCCACGGACCTGAGCGTGCGCTCCTGCCACAGCAGCTGATAGGGGAACGAGGGGATGTCGCTCATGTGGATGCCCGCGCAAACCACCGTGCCGCCGGGTGCCGTTGCCTGCAGCGCCAGGGGCACGAGTTCGCCGACCGGGGCGAAGATGACGGCGGCGTCGAGCGCGCGCGGCGGCTTCTCGCCGGAGGCCCCTGCCCAGGAGGCGCCCAGTTCCCGGGCAAACGCCTGCGCGGCGTCGTCGCCTTCGCGGGTAAAGGCATACACGCGGCGCCCCTCGAAAACGGCGACCTGGGCCACGATGTGCGCCGCGGCGCCGAAGCCGTAGATGCCGAGATGTTCGCCATCACCGGCCATGCGCAGCGAGCGGTGACCGATGAGCCCGGCACACAGCAGCGGCGCGGCCTCGGCGTCGCTGTAGTCGCCGTGAATGGGGAAACAGTAGCGCTGGTCGGCAAGCGTGTACTCGGCGTAGCCGCCGTCGATCTGGTAGCCGGTGAAACGTGCCTCCCGGCAGAGGTTCTCCCTGCCTGAGCGGCAATACCCGCACCGGCCGCAGGTGTAGCCCAGCCACGGAACGCCGACCCGCTCGCCGATGTCGAAGCGTTCCACCCGCTCGCCCTTGGCGGCAACACGCCCGACGATCTCGTGGCCGGGAACGATGGGGATGCTGGGCTGCGTAAGCTCGCCGTCGACGACGTGCAGGTCGGTTCGGCACACACCGCATGCGTGCACGCGGATCAGGATCTGATCGGGTCCCGCCGTGGGCGTTGCTCGCTCAGTGGCAGCAAGCGGTTCGCCGGCGGCGTTCATCACCATTGCGCGCATGGCGTTCCTCGTGGCGTTACCGCCGTGCGCGGATTAAAGCTTCAGTCCGCGTTGCCGTGACGTGCCGTGGTGCCCGCTTCATCCTCGGCCTCCATGATCCCGACGAAAACCTTGAATATGTCGGTCTCAGTGACGACGCCGACGACTTCGTGTAGATCGTCGATTACCGGCAGGCCGCTGATGCGCTTTTCCATCATCAGACGGGCGGCATCCTGGATGTGCGCCTCGGCCGTCGTAGTTAGCACGTCGCGTGTCATGATCTCGCCGATCTCGACGGGCGCCTCGTGAAAGCGCGCAGCGGCGCGATAGAGGTCGCGCTCGGTGACGATGCCCTCAAGTTGGCCGGCCTCGGTGACGACGGGCAGTCGGCGGCAGCCATGCTCGCGCATGGCGGCGAACGCGTCGCCCAAGAGAATATCGGCGCGGACAGTGTGGGCAGTCGATGTCATGACATCGCGGACTCGCATTGGCGCTGGCCCTCGGCTCTCTGGATGGGTAGTCTGAGCAAAGTCTGGCGTGCGCTCTGCGTTCGCACCATGACGTGGATCAATCCGCGGAGGACACGCCGCGACCGGCGCCGGCGCGCTGCGGCGCCGACGCCGAAACGGGCAGGGTCGCAGAACCTGCCGGCGCTTCTGCTCCGGCACCGGCAACGACTATAATCGCGCTCCAACCTGACGAAGGGCCCCCGCTATGACCATCGAGCTGATTTCTGCCGCCGAGAAGGCATTTCATGAGGCCAGGAAGGACTTTCACAGCATTGCGGCTCGCAGCCACGCCCTTCTGTACAAGGAGAAGCGCAAACTAACGGGGCAGTTGGAGCGCCTCAATGCCCGGGCGAAAAAGCTTGGTGAGCAACTCATGGCGGCGGAGGCCCGGGCGGCGCAAAGCGGCAGCGCGGCCGCTCGTCGGCAGGCGGCAAAGGCCAGGGCGACGCTCGAGCAGGTGCGCGCCGAGGCGAAGCAGGCCCGCACGCACCTGCAGGCGGTGCGCGAGCGCCTGCGGGCGAGCAAGGACTACGTCAAGAAGACGAGCGGCATAGAGAGCGTTCTCGCCAAACTCGAGAGCCAGTGGCACGGGTTAGGCGCAAAGAAGACGAAGTCGAAGGTCACAAAGACGGGGACGAAGAAGAAAGCTGCCGCGGCGAAGAAGCCGGCGGTGAGCACGCCAACGCCCGCGCGTAAGAAGACCGTCAAGCGTGCGGCTGCCAAGAAGAAGACAACCAAGCGCTCGGCGACGGCCTCCAGGGCGGTCCCGGCGAAGAAGAAGACGCGCAAGCGCGCCGCGGCCTAGCGGTTCCGCGCGATGCCGGCGGCGGCGAGTCGCGCATGGCCGCGGCGGGCCGCCGGGCGGCACGGGGGCACATGAGAGCGAAGTACCCGAGCCGCATCGTCTGTCTTACCGAGGAGACCACCGAGACGCTGTATCTCCTCGGCGCCGAGGATCGTATCGTCGGCATTTCGGGTTTCACCGTGCGCCCCGCCCGCGCCCGGCGCGAGAAGCCCAAGGTGTCCGCTTTCACGTCTGCCAAGATCGACAAGATCCTGGCCCTCGAGCCCGATCTGGTGCTGGGGTTCTCGGACCTGCAGGCGGACGTCGCCCGCGACCTCATCCGCCACGGTCTCAATGTCCTCGTCTTCAACCAGCGCTCGGTTCAGGAGATCCTCGACATGATGCTCACGCTGAGTGCCCTGGTCGGTCTGGCCGAGCGCGGCCGCGCGCTGGTGGACGAGCTCGCGGGCGGCCTTGAGGAAGTGCGCCGGCGGGCCGCGGGCTTTCGCCGGCGCCCACGGGTCTATTTCGAGGAGTGGGACGATCCCCTGATCTGCGGCATCCGCTGGGTCTCGGAGCTCATCGGTATCGCCGGCGGGGTCGACTGCTTCCCCGAGCGATCGCAGTCGGCCGCCGCCAAGGGTCGTATCATCGCGGATCCCGAGGAAGTCGTGCGCCGCAATCCGGACATCATCATCGGCTCGTGGTGCGGCAAGCGTTTTCGCCCGCAGCGCGTGGCCGCGCGTCCGGGCTGGGAGGCCATCGAGGCGGTACGCCGTGGCCAGATCCGGGAGATCAAGTCCGCTTACATTCTCCAGCCCGGGCCCGCGGCGCTCACCGAGGGTGTCGCCAGGCTGCAGGCCATCTTCGCCGACTGGCAGGACGGACGCTAGAATCATCACGTCCGGCGCCCGTGGGTTTATCCCGCCGGCGCGTATCAATGCGAACGAGGTGAGTCCCATGCCGAGCCCGAGCTATCCCGAGATCCGGCTGCCGCAGCTGGCGCAGGTGTCGCTGCCCAGCGTCAGGCGCGTGCGCCTGCGCCACGCGAAGGGCGAGCCGCTGCAGGGCGTGCCGGCGGCGGTGCGCGAGGCACTGGCGGGCTCGCGACGCCTGGCCGAGCTGCCCGCCGGTGCACGCGTGGCGGTGGCGGTGGGCAGCCGCGGCATCGCGCACATCGACACACTCACCCGCACGGCGGTGCAGTGGCTGCGGGATCGCGGCCTCGACGTCTTCGTCGTGCCGGCGATGGGCAGCCACGGCGGCGGCACCGCCGAGGGCCAGGCGGCCGTTCTGGAGCGTCTCGGGATCACGGAGCGCACGGTCGGTGCGCCGGTGCGCGCGAGCATGGAGGTGGTCGAGTACGGCACGACCGAGCACGGCATTGCGTGCTGCTTCGATGCCCACGCGGCGGCGGCCGACGCCGTCGTGCCCATCGCACGCGTGAAATCCCACACCAGCTTCAGCCGTCCCATCGAGAGCGGCCTGACGAAGATGATGGCCGTCGGCCTGGGTAAGCACCGCGGCGCGCAGAACGTGCACCTGCTCGGCGCTACCGGCTACGCGGAGGTGTTGCCGGCGCTGGCGCGGATGGCCATCGACCGCAGCCCCGTCGCCATGGGTATCGCCGTCGTCGAAAACGCCGATAAGCAGCTGGTCACGGTGCAGGGCGTCGAGCCGCAAGAGTTTCTCGCCGCCGACGAGAGACTGCTCAAACAGGCTAAAACCCTGCTCGCGCGTCTGCCGTTCGACCAGATCGACGTGCTGGTGGTGGAGTGGATCGGCAAGGAGATCAGCGGCGCGGGCATGGACTACGCCGTCACCGGCCGACCGTCGATGCGCGGCGTGGCCCCCGCCAAGCCGACGGTGAACACGCTTGCGGTGCTGGGTGCGACTCAGGAGTCGGGGGGCAACGCACTGGGGCTCGGGATGGCCGACTTCACCACACGTGCGGTCGCCAATGCCGTGGACCTGGTCCCCATGTACACCAACGCCATCACCTCCACCTCGACGGGGACGGTCGCCATGCCGATCGTGCTTGCCGACGATCGCGAGGCCATCAGGGCCTGTTGTGCGACCTGTTGGCGGATGGACCCGGAGAACGCGCGGCTCGCGGTCATCCGCTCTACACTTCACCTGGACGAGATCCTGGTGTCGCCGACACTGTACGCCGACGTCGAGGGCAGGGACGACGTCACGGCGTTGTCCGAGCCGATGCCGCTGGAGTTCGACGAGCACGGCGCACTGCTAACGCGCGCCGGTGCTTAGCGCGGCGGCGTGAGCGGGGTATCGTTCGTCGGCGCCGCGCGGACGCCGGCGCGCGAGGCCCTCGCCTAGCCTACCGCGGCAAGGGCGTCCTCGCGCGAAGCGTGGACCGAGAGCATGGCGCTGAACCCACTCACGTCGAAGACTTTCTGCACGTCCGGGCGCAGGCCGCTCAAGGCTATCTTGCCGTTGGCCGAGGCGCTGCGCTTGGCGGCGGCGAGGATGGCACGCAGCCCCGCGCTGCTCACGTATTCGAGACCGGACAGATCGAGCACCAGCGGCGATGCGTCCGACGCGACGGCCGCACGCAGCTTGGCGTCGAAGTCCGGCGCCGTCGCGGCGTCCAGCTTTCCCTGTGGCGCGACAACGGTCACGGCGCCCACCTTCTCGCTGCTCACTTCCATAGCCACGTCTCCTCAGTTACTGGCCGCCGGCATTGTAGCGACTATACCCCGATGCCAGCCAGTGCCCCTGCCGGGGGGGCGGTCGTTTTCGGCACTTCTATCCCCGGTGGGAGGGGTGTTAGGATTGCGCCACCTAAGGTGTCCAAACAAAGCGAAGGTCAAATCCATGCTGACATTTGCCGAAGAGATCACCCTGCTTTTGCTCGACGACGACAGCGGTGAGATTGCGCCGGTCGAGCCGAACACCCTGCGGTTGACCATGAGCGGCGCCGTACTGATGGATCTGGCGCTGCGCGGACGCATCGACACCGACCTCGAGAAACTGGTGCTGGTCGACCCCTCTCCCACGGGCGAGAAGGTCCTCGACGAGAGCCTCGCCGAGATCGCCGCCGCCGGGGAGGTGCACGACGCGGGGCACTGGGTGCTCAACATTGCCGATCGCGGTTACGCCATTCTCGACTGGGCCCTGGAGCGGCTCGTCGAGCGGAAGATACTCAAGTTCGTCGAGAAAAAGATCCTGTGGGTCGTGGCGAGACGACGCTATCCGACGGTGGACAACGCCGAGGAGCGCGAAGTGAAGCTGCGCCTCATCGACGTGCTGCTGAGCGATACCTTACCCGACCCCCGCGACGTGGCGCTGATCTGTCTGGTGGACGCCTGCGCGATACTGCCGCTGATCCTGAGCAAGCGCGAGATAGACAACGCCACGCCGCGGCTCGAGCAGCTGCGCAAGATGGACCTCATCGGACTGGCGATGTCCTCCGCGGTGAGCGAGGTGCAGGCGCAGGTTGCCGCGGCCTGCGCACGCTGGGCGTAAGCGCCCCCGCCGCGTCGCCCGCTCAGGGGTCGCCGCGGGGCGAGTACTGGGCGAAAGCGCCGTCGTAACCCTTGCGTCGTGGCGGCGCGTAACCGCCGCGGCGGCTGGTTTTAAGGCCCAGCCGCGCGATGCCCTCGACGGTCTTCACCGCGGGCCCGACCCCTTCGATGACCGGCACCTCGAACTCCCGCGTCAGGCGTTCGGCGAGGTCGACCATGCCGGCGCAGCCGAGAACGATGGCCTCGGCGCCGTCCTCGCGCAGCGCCGTCTCGATCTCGGCTCCGATTCTCTGCTCGGCGCCGCTCGACGGTTCCTCGAGGTCGAGCACCGGCACCTCGGCCGCACGCACGCGACGGCAGGCGCGACCGTAACCGTAGCGGAATGCCAGATGCTCGAGCGCCGGGATCGAGCGGCCCAGCGTCGTAATCACCGAGAAGCTGCCTGCCAGCACCGAGGCGGTCTGCATCGCCGCCTGGCAGATGCCCACGACCGGCACATCGACGAGGGCGCGCGCGGCGTCGACCCCGGTGTCGTCGAAGCAGCCGATGACGACGCCGTCGACCCGTTGCCGCTCGGCGGCGATGATCTCGAGCAGAGGCGGCACCGCGAAGATCTCGTCGTAGTAGCCCTCTATGCTGGGCGGCCCGTAGGCCGATGTCGCGGCAACGATTTCCACTCCCTGGTCAACGACGCTGCGCGCCGCGGAACTCATCCTCTCCGTCATCGCGACGGTGGTGTTGGGATTGATCAGGAGGATGCGCATCGTGCCGTCGCCGCTATACCATGCCCTTGCCGGCGTCGCTGCCGTGGCGTGTCCGGCGGCGCTGGACCAGCGCGATGGCGGTGAACGAGACCAGGATGATGGCAAATGATACGGCCGTGGTCAGGGTGCCGAGCGCGTAGAGCGTCGGCGTGGTTACGGTCGTCGTCATGCCGAAGATCTCCAGCGGAAGCGTGTTCTGCACGCCGGCGGCCAGCAGGGAGCGTGCAAACTCGTCGAAGCTCAGCGTGAATCCGAACAAGCCCACGCCGATGAGGCTCGGCCCGATTATCGGGATGATCACGAAACGCAGCACCTGCTGGGGGGTCGCCCCGAGATCCCGCGCCGCTTCCTCGAAGGACTTGTCGAAGCGGTTGAAGACCGCAAACATGATGAGCAGACCGAAGGGCAGCGTCCAGGTGAGGTGCGCGCCGAGCCCGGAGGTGTACCACGTGGGCTCGATCGCCAGGCGATCGAACATCAGGCCGATGCCCAGGGTGATGAGTATGGACGGAACGATCAGGCTCGCCACCGTGACATAGAAAACGAGCCCGGAGGCGAAGAATCGCTTGCGGAACGCGAGCCCCGCGGCCAGCGAGAATGCCACCGTCAGCACCATGACGACGAGGGCGAGCAGGAACGAGCGCCCGAAGGACGCCTTGAAGTCGCCGACGCGCTGTTCCTTGAACAGATCGAAGAACCAGTGCACGGAGATGCCGTTCATGGGGAAGGTCAGGCCACCGTCGGGACCCTGAAAGGAGAGGACGATGATGGCCATCATGGGCCCGTAGAGAAAAACCACGAACAGGACAAAGAAGATCGCGAGCACGTAGAAAGTACCGCCGCGCCTGTCCGAGTTCAGGGCCACCGTCAGAGCTCCTTGCGGATGTTGACCGAGCGCATGAGCAGTGCCACCACGGTGAGCACCACGGCGAGGAGGATCATGGCGTCGGCGGCGGCCGCCGGGTATTGCAGCAGGGCGCGTTTGTTGTTCATCGCCACGCCTACCGACGCGCTCTGACCTCCCGACATCATCTGCACGGTGACGAAGTCGCCCATCACCAGCGTGACGACGAAGATCGTGCCGATCATGATGCCCGGTCTGCAAAGCGGCACGATGACGTGCCAGAGAGTTCGCAGGCCGCCGGCGCCGGCGTCGTGCGCGGCCTCGATCACCGACTTGTCGATTCTCATCATCGAATTGAAGATCGGCACCACCATGAAGAGCGTGTACAGATGCACGAAGGCGAGCACCACGGCGAAATCCGAGAACAGCAGCCACTCCACCGGCTCGTCCACGACGCCCAGCGCAAGCAGCGCTTTGTTGACCAGACCGTTGCGGCCGAGAACGGGAATCCACGCGATCATGCGGATGATGTTCGACGTCCAGAACGGGATCGTGCAGATCAGGAACAGCACGATCTGCCATTTGAGCTGACGCACATGAAAGGCGAGGAAGTAGGCGGCCGTGAAGCCGACGATCAGTGTGAAGAACCAGCTCAGGAACGTGAACTTCAGTGTGCTGGCGTAAATCGTATAGGTGACGCTCGATTCGAAGAGTTCGACGTAGTTGGTAAAGACGAGATCGGGGATCAGCGCGAACTCCGAGTAGTCCCAGAAGCTGACGATCAGGATCAGCGCGATCGGACCCACCAGGAAGAAGAGCAGGGTGGCCCCCAGAGGCAGGATCTGCAGAAACGTCGCCATATCGAAGCGGTTCGGGCGGCTATTCAGTGAAAGGGCCGGCGGCCGTTGCGGCCACCGGCCCGTCCTCAAAGCTTCGCGGTAGGGATCAAGCGGCGATGAACTCGTTCCACTTCCTGACCATGTAGCGGTTCTCGTCCATCACCGAGTTCCAGCACTCGACGCGGCCCATGCGCTCGTAGAACGAGCCGCCGTCGCGCACGGCGCCGGCCGATTCCATCTTGTTGCCGAAGGGGTCGATGATGTCGCCCTTGGCCGGCTTGCCCTCGAACCAGTAGCCCCACTCGTCCGCGGACATGTGTTGCTTCGACGTCTCCGGCGCGGCCGAGTAGTAGCCCTGCCGCATCAGCAGACCGCCGACCCAGCCCGACAGGTACCAGTTGATGTACTCGTAGGCCGCGTCGAGCTCGAGCCCGGAGAGGTTGGCCGAAAGCCCCAGGCCGCCGCCCCAGGAGCGATAACCTTCCTTGAGCGGCTGATAGATGCAAGGAATGCCCATGGAGCGGACCTTCGTCACGGCCGGCGACCACATCGACTGGATCACGACCTCACCCGATGCCATCAGGTTGACGGACTCGTCAAAGGTTTTCCAGAAGGCACGGAACTGCCCCGCCTTCTTGGCCTCGGTGAAGATCGCCATGGTCTTGTCGATCTCCTCCTTGGTCATGTTGCCCTTGTCGCCGTATTGAATCTCACCCATGGCTTCGCACACCATGGCGGCGTCCATGATGCCGATGGAGGAGATGTTCAGGATCGACGCCTTGCCACGAAACTCTGAATTCAGCAGTTCCGTCCAGCTCTCGATGGGTCGCCCGATCAGGTCGGGGCGTATTCCGAGGGTATCTGCGTTGTAGATGGTGGGCACCATCGTGTACCAGTTCGTCATGCCCTTGGCGAAGTTTTTGTCGCCGGGTTTCTCGACGAAGCTCACGGTATGGGGCGCAGTGCCCTGGGCGATCTTGGAGGTGGGCGTCAGCTTGCCGTCCTTGAAGATGCCGACGATCTTGTCGAACTGCTTCAATTTGCTGATGTCCATGGGCTGCATGTTTCCGGAGCCCCATACTTTCTTCAGCGTGAAGTACTCGATGTCCGCGATGTCGAACGCCTTCGGCTGCGTGGCGACGCGCTGTGCGGTGGAGTCCGTGTCGAGCGCCGTCATCTGCAGGGTAATGCCGAGGTCCTCCTTGCACCTCTCTGCGATCTGGTTGATGTTCGACACGCCGGTGCCGAACTGCCGCAGGGTCACGTTCTTGATGTTCTGAGCCCAGATCATCGGGAAGCCGGTCAGTGCGCCGGTGCCGACTACCGCGGCGGCGCCGCGCTTGAGCACGGTCCTGCGGCTGATCTTCTTGCTCGTTTCGGGTTTGTTGCTGTGGTCGTTCACGATCCGTCCTCCATTGGCTGTCGATTAAAAGTAGCTGTCGTGAAAGGCGATCGGTCCCCCGTCACCTGACCAGATGAACCGCGGATTCGGCCCAGCTGGCAACAACGCGATCACCTATCCCTACGGGCGCTTCGAAGAACTCGCCCTCATTCAGAAGCACCGAGAAATCCTCGAGCAGCGCAGAGTGAAGATCCACGCGCACGCTCGATCCCTGGTACTCGATGGCGCTGACCTGGGCGACGATACTGTTGGCTGTCGTCTCCTCGGTCTGCGCCGGAGCCAGTGATATCTTGTCCGAGCGCAGGGCCACCGTGGCCGCTCCCGGCGTCACCGGATCACGGCTCGTGGCCCGGAAGACGATGCCGTTGTCCGTTTTGAGCTCGAAGCCTCTGTCTTCGGTCGGACGCAGCCTGCCGGACAGCACGTTGTGTCCGCCGATGAAACGGGCGACGAAATCGGATTTCGGCTCGTTGTAGATTTCGCGCGGAGGCGCTGCCTGGTCGATGCGACCGCTGTTCATGACCACCACGAGGTCGGCCACCGCCATGGCCTCCTGTTGCGAATGCGTCACGTGCAGGAAGGTAATTGCGAGCTCCTGCTGCAGCCGGCGCAACTCGGCGCGCATGCGGACCCGCAGGAAGGGGTCGAGCGCCGAGAGCGGCTCGTCGAGAAGCAACACCGAGGGGTTGGTCACCAGAGCGCGGGCCAGCGCGACACGCTGCTGCTGACCGCCCGAGAGCTGGGCCGGTAGCCGTTCGGCGTGGGCCTCCATGTGCACGAGAGCGAGCAGCTCAGTGGCCCGCGCATGGCGCTCGGGCTTCGACATTCCCTGCATGCGCAGGCTGAAAGCGACATTGTCGAGACAGTTCAGGTGCGGAAACAGCGCGTAGTTCTGAAACATCATCGCCGTGGGACGACGGGCGGGCGGCAGACCGCCGATGTCCTCGCCGTCGATCTCCACGCGACCCGAGGTGATCTCTTCGTGCCCCGCCACCATCCGCAGGGTCGTCGTCTTGCCGCAGCCCGAGGGGCCCAGCAAACAGCAGTAGGACCCGGCCGGGATCGCCAGGTCGATGCCGTGGACCGCCTTGATCGGACCGTAGGCCTTGGCGAGTGATGTGAGTTGCGTGGCGCCCTTCATGGGTATCGTTATTGCGGAATCCGCCTGTGACCGCGCCGCTGCCTCTGCGCCGGCGTGGCGCCCAACCTCGTATCAGACAACCCGCACGGGGGGTGCGTCAACTCCCGTGTCGGCGTTGCGGCCGGCGTGCCGCCGCCCTATCGGCAAATTAGCAGTCGCTAATAAAGCCCCACCGACGGCCGCGCCACAGTATACGGATGTCGCCGGCGAGTCAGGCAGCCGCATGGTGTCGCGACACGCGGCGCGGGGCGCGCTGCTAGAATGGCCGCCACCCGTGCGCCGACGCCCCGAACGCCGGTTCGTGGCATCGCCCCTCAACCGACGCCCACTGGAGGATGCCATGCTCAGCCAGGAAGCCTTGGAGAATCTGGGAGCCGCTCTGCGCGGCGAAGTCATCGGGCCCGAAGACGAGCGCTATGGTGAAGCGCGCGCGCTTTACAACGGCATGATCGACAAGCGTCCGGCGTTGATCGCGCGCTGTGAGGACGCGGCGGACGTCATCGCCGCGGTCAATTTCGGCCGCGAGAACGATCTGCTGATGGCGATACGGGGGGGCGGCCACAACGGTCCGGGTCTGGGCAGCTGCGACGACGGCCTCGTCATCGATCTGTCACGGATGCGGGGCGTGCGTGTCGATCCGCAGAGCCGAACCGTGCGTGTCTCGCCGGGGAACACCCAGGGCGAAATGGATCACGCCACACACGCCTTCGGGCTCGCGGTGCCGGCGGGCATCGTCTCGACGACCGGCGTGGCGGGCCTGACGCTGGGCGGCGGCCACGGTTACCTCACCCGCAAGTACGGTCTCACGGTCGACAACCTCGTCGAAGCCGACGTCGTGCTGGCCGACGGCGGCTTCGTCGCCGCCAACGAGTCGGAGCATGCGGATCTGCTGTGGGGGTTGCGTGGCGGCGGGGGCAATTTCGGCGTCGTGACGAGCTTCGTGTACCGGGCGCACCCCGTGAGCACGGTCTACGCCGGGCCGATTTTCTGGGATCTCAGCGATGCCCGCCAGATCATGCAGTGGTACCGCAGCTACCTGCCGACGGCACCGGAGGACTTCTGCCCCTTCCTCGGTCTGAAGACGGTGCCCTCGACGGACCCCTTTCCGGGGGAGCTGTGGGGGCGGCGCATCTGCGCCCTGATCTCCTGCTACAACGGCTCTGCCGAGGAGGCGGAGGCGGTGATGGAGCCGATTCGCCGCGAGCTTCCGCCGCCGATTCTCGACTGGATGGGCGTCATGCCGTTCCCGGCGCTGCAGGGCCTGTTCGATCCGCTGTTGCCGAAGGGATTGCAGTGGTATTGGAAGGGGGACTTCGTGCAGCAACTCCCCGACGCGTCGATCGACGCGCATCTCGAGCACATGGCCGAGAGCCCCAGTGAGCTGTCGCTGATGCACCTGTACCCCATCGACGGCGCCGTGCACCGGGTGGGGGCGAGCGACAGCGCCTGGGGTTGCCGCGATGCCACCTGGTCGATGGTCATCGCCGCGATCGACCCCGATCCGGCCAAGGCGCAGGCGCTGAAACGGTGGGGGCGGGCATACTGGGAGGCGGTGCATCCCTACAACATGGGCGGCGCCTACGTGAATTTCATGATGGACGACGAGGACGAGGGCCGCGTGCAGGCCACCTACCGTGACAACTACGAGCGACTCGTCGCGGTGAAGAACCGTTACGACCCCGGCAACCTTTTCCGCGTCAATCACAATATCCGCCCAAGCGCCTAGCGGCGCGGCCGGGTGCCCCGTTGCCGACCGGGGCGTGCCGCGGCGTGCTGTCGCGCGAGCGTCAGGCGGCACCGGATCCCGTGCGCCAGCGCTCGAAGCGCTCCATCACCGAGCGCCCCACGCGCACGACGAAGAAGATCACGACCGCGAGCAGCGCCAGGAAGACGATGTTGAACACGGGGATGTGCGTGTAGTCGCTGTCGACGATCTTCAGGTGGACGGCGTTGGGGAACAGAGAGAAGACGTGGATGCGCCAGCCGTAGTAGCGCACCCGCACCCACGATTTCTCCGGGCCCTGCATGGCGGACTGCGCTTGGGCGGTCAGGTCGGCGCTGTCGAATTTGAAGTAGGGCGGCCAGCCCCAGCCTGTGTCCTCGTTGCGGAAGACGCGCACCTTCCCCGAGCGCGTGACACCGTTGATGTAACGGACGTCGCGCGTGCGCGTGCCCTGCTCCGCACTGCGGCGATCGATGCGCTTGACGTCGGTGCCGGTGATCTGCACCACCTCGGTGCGCGGGAGGTTGTAGTGGAGAAAGCCGGCGACGCCCGCGACGAGCAGGGCGAGCAATGCGTACTTGACGGCGCGCACGCCTCTCATCGCATCGCTGGCCCACTGTCGAAGTACCCCCACCCCGCCGGGCGGGGCGGGCTCCCGTGCTTCGCCGAAGCCTCGAGGGGTGCCCGCACTTCGCCGGCGCGTCGCCGCAGGGGCCGATGAGTTGTCGGTCGGTCGACGCCGCGCGGCTCGCTGCCGCGCCCTGGGCTCACTGCGCGGTCATGCCGTACCCGGTCATGATGTTGTCCATCATCATCGGGATGATGAGCAGGCCTTTGCGGGTGATGACCTCGTGATCGGCGCTTCCCTGGTTCAAATCGAGCAGCTCCTCCACGGTGCCGCCGCTGGAGACGAAGAACAGCTTGCCGTTCATCCAGTCGGTGACATAGAAGTTGCCTTCGTCATCGGCCTCGACGCTGTCGAGGTTGCCGATCGCCGAGCCGTCGCCGATGCTGGTGATGGACTTGTCGCTCAGCGAGATCCGGCTGAGGTGCCCCGGGACCTCCGTCGACCAGTCCGGCTTCATGTTTCCCCAGCTGCCGACGATGAGATCGTCGCCGTGCACGAGCAGGCCGTTGGGGTTCTCGAGCTCGGTCGATTCGAGCCAGATGGTGAATCCGTCGGGGCCCAGCCGGTGAATGCGGTTCAGCATCATGTCGGACACGAAGATGTCACCGTTCGGGGCGGCGGCCACGTCGTTCAGAAACTTGGCGTCGTCGACCCGGTGGCGCCGGGTGATCGTGCCGGTGTCGATATCGATAGCCACCAGCTCGTCGATGTCCGCGGTGTAGAGCGTCCGGCCGTGAATGGCCAGCCCTTTCGGTGCGTGCAGTCCGATGACCCACTTCTCGTTGACCAGTCGCCCGTCGAGCTTGACGATCGAGATGTAACCGTTGCCATCCTTGGCGGACGGGTCGCCGTTGACGTTGGAGACGTAGAGGTTGTTCAGCTGCGGATCGAACACGACCGATTCGGGCCCGGCGAGGCCCGTCGTCTGCCACTGCTGCTCGAGCTTGGCCGCGTCGGCCAGGACAAGCGGGCTGGATACCAGAATGGCTGCGGTGAGCAGAGCGCGGTGTTGTCTCTTCATGGCGTAACCTCCTTGGAACGGGGCCGGGGGGTGCGCACACCGGCGGTGTGCGTCGTCGTCGCGGCGGAAAAACGCGAGCAATTCTTCGTGTGTTTTCAAGGCAGACTATACGCCGCCGCGGCGAGCGGCGCCACGTGGTCGGGTCGTGCATGCCGGTGAGTCCCGCTGCGCCGGGACTGACCGGGCGGGGGTTACGAGGACCGCGCCGGCAGCAGCCTCAGCACCGAGTCCGTCATGCCGCCGTCGGCAACCAGGTTGTGCCCGTTGACGTAGGCCGCGTCGGGACCCAGCAGGAACGCCACCACGCCGGCGATGTCGCTCGCCGGCTCAGCGATGCGCCCGGCCGGCACCATCGCCTCGCGTCGAGCCTTGAAGTCGCTGTCGGTATAGGCCTGCTCGGTCATCGGCGTCAGCACCATGCCCGGCGAGACGCAGTTGACGCGAATGCCGTCGCCGCACCACTCCTGCGCCATCAGCCGCGTCAGCATGATGATGGCGGCCTTGGCGGCGCTGTAGGCGCCCATGCCCGGCTGCGGCGCGACGCCCGACATCGAGCCGACGGTCACGATGCTGCCGCCGGCGGCCTTCAGTGCCGGATGCGCCGCACGCGCCAGGAGCCAGGTGGCGCGCACGTTGACGGCGAACAGCCGGTCCCACTCCTCGGTGCCGAGCGAGAGCAGGCTCGCCGGCACGCCGATGGCGGCATTACTCACCAGCGCGTCGAGACCGCCGAAGGCGTCGACGGCCTGCGCGACGATATGCGCCGGGACGTCGGCGTCGCCGAGATCGCCGAGCAGCGGCACCGCCTCGGCGCCCAGGGCTTCGAGCTCGGCCACGAGCGATCGCAGCTCTTCGCCGTGAGCCGACCCGCAGGCCGCGATGCGGGCAGGGCCCGTGCCGCTCGCCGCGGCATCGCGCGCCAGTCGCAGGCAGATGGCGCGGCCGATACCCCGGCTCGCTCCCGTCACCAGGACACGTCTGGACATTTTTCTCTCCTAGCGCTCGACATTGTCTGTATATCCCGTCGTGCGCCGCGGCCCATCGGCTGCGTCCTGCCGACGCTGGCGGGCGGGGATCACCACGGGAAAGGTGTCCGAATCCATGACCGCGCCCGGCCGCAGCTCGACGTCCTCGAACGGTGGCGACATGAACCCCGCACGGCGCACGAATCGCGCGTCGTCTCCCGTCCAGCGCGTGGCGAGCGCGCGACGCCGGCGCACGGGTGAGGCGTTGCCGGGGGCGCCGTGGAGCGTCAAGGCGTGAAAGCCGATGCAGTCGCCGGGCTCCAGTGACCACCTGAGAATCTCGAACTCGGATCGGCGGGCCTCGATGTCCGGCACCGGCTCGCCTTCGGCGCCGGGGTGGTCCGCGTGATCGGCGAAGCGTCTGGGTGCGTGGGACGTGCCCCAACGATGCGAGCCGGCAACGAACTCGACGCAGACGTCTTCGGCGAGGGGGTCGAGGGGGATCCAAAGGGAGCAGACCTGATGCCCGTCCACCGCCCAGTAGGGCTGGTCGTGGTGCCAGGGCGTGCGCTGCTCGGTCTGCGGCTCCTTGACCAGCACGTGCTCGTGAAAAAAGTTGACCTTGGCGGATTGCATCAGCCCGCCGGCGATGGTGGCCGCGGGCGATTCGAAAACGAACCTGCGGTACTCCTCGATGCGCCGCCAGTTGCAGTAGTCGCCGAAGAAGAAACCGGCGGCGCCGGGCGGGCTGTAAAACTTGGCGTGGGGCCCCGGGTCGGCGAGGTTGCGCTGCACCCCGTGCGCCAGAAGGCGCACCCACGGCTCGTCGAACACGCCCCGCAGGCACACCGCGCCGTCGCGGCGATAGCTCTCGATCGCGTTTTTGCCGAGCATCGCTGATGGCTGCGCTGGCATGGTCCGATTGCCACCGCTCGGCGCCCGCCTCCCGCCGGTTCGCCGTCAAAGCGGCGAGCGGCCAAGGGCTTGCGTGCGGCGGTATCACTCTGGCGCAGGCGTTGCCTGCCTGCGGCTCGCGAGGGCCTAGTTTAAAGCGCCGCGCTCGCGCCGCACAGCATCACGAGGCCCGCTCGCGCGGCCAATGACGCGGCAGCAGCAGCGCCAGTGCGGCGGCCAGCGCCAGCGACAGGGCGTAGACGGACGTCGCGGCGGAGTGAGGCGTGGTGGCGGCGGCCTCGCCGGCCCGGCCGAGTGTGCCGCCCAGCACGGCGATGCCGATCACGCCGCCGACGTAGCGCATCGTGGAGATCGCACCGGCGGCCATGCCGGCGCGGCCGACATCGGCGGCGCCCATGGCGCTCGCCTGACACGGTGCCGAGGACAGCCCCAGGCCAGCGCCGAGAAGAACGAGTCCGGCAAGGGCGTCGACGGGGTGCTGCAGTGCCTCGAGGTCGCCGACGAGATAGACGCCGTACAGGGTAAGTGACGAACCGGCAAGAACGGTCAGGCGGGGACCGATGCGCTCGGCGACGCGCCCGCCCAGGGGAGAGAACGCGACCATCGCCAGCATCATGGCAATGACGATGCGTCCGCTCGTTCCCGCAGGTGCGTTCCGCACTTGCTCGAAGAACAGGGGCAGCTGGAACAACAGGGCATACATGGCGAGGTTCTGCAGCCCGATGATTGTGCTTGCCGCCGTAAACGGCCTGCTGCGAAAAAGGGCGAGGTCGAGCACGGGATCACGCACGCGCCGTTCCCAGACGAAGAAGACGATCAGCAGCGCAACGCCGGCGGCTCGGAAAGCGAGGGGGCTCGCCGGGGTGATGGCGGCGGGCACGATGGCGAGCGTCAGTCCACCGGCGAGCAGCACGCTGCCGGCGACGTCGAAGCGTGCGGCCGGTCCGCCGTCGTCGCCCGACGACGCAGAGGAGGTTGCACGCTCGCGACGAATCAGCATGAGTGCAAGTACAATCACCGGCATGTTGGCGATGAACACGGCGCGCCACCCGAACAAGTTCGTCAGCTCGCCGCCGACCAGGGGTCCGATGGCGGCGGCGGCACCCATCGCCGCTGCGAAGTAGCCGAACATGCGCGCACGCCGGGGGGGCTCCACCCGCTTGCGCAGCAGGGCCATCGCCGCGGGTACGGTGAGCGCACCGCCGAGCGCCATGCACACGCGCGCCCCAGCGAGGCTCGGCAGGCTCGCCAGCACGAAACCCGCCAGGGAGCCGGCACCGTAGACGAGCATGCCGAGCACCAGGGTCGTGCGGTGCCCGATCCTGTCGCCGAGCGTGCCGCCGGGGCTCATGCAGGCAATGCCCACGATGAGGTAGCTCGCTACCAGCCATTGCGTGAGGGTTTGATTGTCGATGCCGAGCTCGCCGCCGATGGAGGGCAGGGCGACGGCGATCATCGTCGAGCCGAGAGGAGCCAGGGCGGCGCCCAGAAACGCGGCCGTGAACACGGGCCAACTCGGTTCGCCGGTGGGAGCGGCATCAGTGGGGGAGAGCGAAGAGCGGGTCAACGCGATGAGTGCCGCGTTCAGGCGCCGACGCGGGTGATTGAGCGACACTGCAACAGATACAGCGCGTTGCCCGCGAAAGCCCACTCCATGTCGAGATTTTCGCCGTAGACGGCCTCGCAGCGGGCCGCGAGTCGATGCAGCTCACCGAGCCGAGCGTCGTCCAGGACAGGCGCGCTGACGAGCGTAGGGTCAACGGCGATCTCCTGCGTGCCGCCGCCCGCCGTTGCGTGCAGCGCGACGTCCTTCTCGCCCGGGCTCCTCTCGAGGACCCGCCCGTCCGCGCCGATGCGGTAGAAGTCGGGTACCACCAGACCCGAGACCACCGCCTCCCCCAAGCCCCAGGATGCCTCGATGACGCGCTCCTCGGCGCCGGTGGCCGGGTTGCGCGTGAACAACACGCCGGCCGAGTCCGCCTCGATCAGCTGCTGCACGGCCACGGCGATGCGCGGCGCGGCGTCGATGCCGAGGCGCGAGCGGTAGGCGAGGGCCGACGCCGAGTGCGCGGAGCGGTAGACCTCGCCGATGGCGTGCACGAGCGCCTCGAAGCCGTTGACGTTGAGCACGCTCACGTGCTGGCCGGCGAAGCTCACGTCCTTCGCGTCCTCGCCCACCGCCGACGAGCGCACCGCCGCGGCCGCGCCCAGCGCCGCGAACTCCCGCTGCAGTCGTTCGTGTGCCGAGATGTCCGCGCCCACCACCGCCGCGACGAAGTTTACGCTCAGCGCGAGACCGCCGGGGACCGGCAGACCCGAGCGCAGGGCGCGCGCCAGGCCGACGGCCTTGCCGCCGAAGCGCGACTCGTCGTCTGCCGATGCCAGAGAGACGCAGTCGCTCACAGCACTTCCACACGACCGCTGGTGCCGTCTACCCGAATCCTCGCGCCGTCGTCGATGCGCGCCGTCGCCGTGCGCGCACCGACCACCGCGGGAATGCCGTACTCGCGCGCGACGATGGCCGCATGCGAGAGCTGACCGCCGCGGTCGGTGACCACGGCACCGAGCAGGGGCAGAACAACGTTGAAGGCCGCCGAGGTGGACTCGGTCACCAGCACGTCACCCTCGCGCAGGCGCTGGAACTCGTCGACGTGAAAGACGACGCGTGCTGTTCCCTCGTAGACGCCGGCACTGACCGGTCTGCCGACGATTACATCGGTCGCGATCTCCTGCGTCGGCGTCGCCAGCTCGCTCAACACGGCTGCGACGGCGCGCATGGCGAGTGCCGCATGGCGGGGCAATCCGTCCAGCGAGGGTTCCGGCGGCGCAGCGCCGAACCCCGGTGGTGCCTCGCGTGCGCCGGCGCCGCGCCGCCAGCGCCCGCGCTCCTCGACCTCCTCCGGGGAGGGGCCGGCGCCCCCGCCGAGCATCGACAGGGTTTCCTCGTGGCTCAGATCGACCGCCGCGCCGGGTTGCTGGAGACGACCCGCGTCGCTCAGGCGCCGGCCCGCCTCGAGAAGGGCCCAGCGGGCAACGCCCGTGCCCCACAAGTCGTTGTAGATGCCGCGCTCGTCGCGCAGTCGATTGATCAAGCGGGCCTCGGCGAGCAGTTCGTCGAATTCCTCCCGATGACGGGCGGGCACGGCGTCGCGAATCGGCGTTACCGCCTCGTCGGCCCGCCGTCTCAGCGCCGCTGTCGTCTGGTGCCTGGCGGCCCACATGGTCTGCAGCAGCACCTGCGGCAGCTCGATCGCGCACGGGTCGGCCACGTCGTAGCCCGATGCGAGCTTGAGCCCGAGGGCGTCGAGATAGGCGTCGATCGCGGCGTCTACCGCGTCGTCGCGCCGTCGCAGCTCATCGAGAATCTCCCCGGCCGGCGTCGAGGGGTCGAAGTCGGCGGGATCGATGGCCGCGCGCGTGAGCGCTTGCCCGACACGCTGGAGTTCCTCGCTGGCACCGCAGGATACCGGGGACGAACCCCGCAGGGGTGCCAGCAGCTCGCCGGCATCGAGGCCCGTCCACTCACGTACCGTCGCCAGATAATGCCCGAGCGGAATCAACGACGGCACGGTGAAGATGTGATGGCGGTAGAACATCTCGCGGGCATTCTCAAAAACCGCTTCGAGGTGCTGGCTCAGCGCCGCGGTGCCCAGCGCATCGACGGCGACGGACTGCAGGGCGCGGTTGCGGCGGATGGAGTCGGGCTTGTAGTGCGAGTCCCAACGCCTGAGGTCCTCACGCCACAGCCTGGAAGCGAATGCCGTCTGCGCGGCGGCGAAGCGACGCTCGAGTTCGACGTCGTCGCCGTCGATCGGCACACGCTGCGAGTACATGAAGCCGTTCACGCGCCGGTATTCGAGGTGGCTCAACAGCAGGCCGTAGCGGGCCGCGCTCTCCCGGAAACCGGCAGTGAAGCCCTGCTTGAATACGCTGAACGTGTAGGCCGTCACCGGTCTCGGAAAGTGCGTGGCGTCCTGGGTCCAGGAGCCGGGGCCCGGTGCTTCGAATCGTGCCGTCATGGCTGCTCTCGTGTGGAAGTGACGAACGCCGCGCCGCGGAGCCTCGTGTGCGTCGGCATCGCCCCGATTGTACCGCTTCCGCCCGGGAACGAGGCGGCCGCGCGGCGCGGACCGCGGCCGGGGTCGGTGCAGCGAGCCTCGCTCTTCGGTAAGCTAGGGCGATGAGGCCGGTTGGTCGCGGCCGCTCCTGCGTGCAGCAAAAGGTTCGAACATGTGCTTGTCCCGATACGCGGTGTTGATGGTTGTGCTTGTGCTGTCGCCGGCGCAAGCGTGGGCACAGTGGAACGGCGAGAGTCCGGTCGAAGCGCCGGGGATGAACCTGGGCGACCGCTGGGTCTTGCGGGCGTATCACGACGTTCACGGAACGGACGAGTGGCGCCACGAGGTCGTGTCGGTGGATCCGCAGGGTGGGTTCGTCGTCGAGATCACCTCCAGCAGCAAAGACAGAAAGTACGTGCCCAGCTACGACGGCGAGCACCGCCCCCGATGGAAGAACGCATCTCCCAGGCTGGATTTCCCGCTGTTCGTGGGGAAGACGTGGAGCGCGAAATACCAGGGTGAGTCCGTCGACGGACGCCAGTATACGTACCAGGATTCCTACGAGGTGTTGAAGTTCGAAAACGTCGAGACGAAGGCGGGCGAATTCAGGGCAGTCAAAATAAGACGGATCAACAGGATACTCGCGCACGCCGGCTTTCCGGGGCGCGAAACCTTCTGGTACGCGCCGGACGTCAAGACGATAGTCAAGTCCACCCCGTCGTGGCTTCACGGTAGAGGCACGGAGTTGCTGAGTTACGCGCTCGCCGAGACGCCCGGGGAGGCATCGCGCAGTGCCGAGGGCGAGCTCGGACCGCTGAGGGTGCGCGAGATGACTTTCACCAGCGATGTGCGTGCCGGCCGGCCCGTCGACGACCTGTCCGCATCGACGGCGGCGGCGGAGAAGCTGTTCGTGCACGCAGGATGGTATTTTCCGGGTCGCGTGAGCGAGTCGGTGTACGTGTCCTTTCGCATTCTCGACGGTGCTGGGGTGGAGGTGCCGTCCTACGAGCACGTGGTAATGCCGTCGGACAGTTCTTGGTATACGTGGACCCACTTCCTGCTCGATGAGAAATACGCCAAAGGCGAGTGGAAGGCCGTGGTGCAGATCAATGGCCGCAAGATCGGTGAGAAATCCATCAACATACGCTGAAGCCGTCGGCGGGGCGAGTCCCGCGTCTATGGCGCACGTGAGCGCCGGCAGCGCGGCGGACGCAACCTGTATGCCGTGCCCGTCGCGGGGTTTGCGGGCGCGAAGAGCACACCCGCCCGTCATCGGGCGGTGGTCACTGCGAGCGCAGGTGGCGGAGTTTCCGCCGCGGCACGACATTCCCGTGCGGAGGCCGTGAGCGGCGCAGCGAGCCTGTGTCGGGGCGTGCTCTCGCTGCTGCGCCGCTCGTGGCGGCCGTTGCTCGCCGCTCACTGCACTTTCGTGGCGCTCGGCTTTGCCGTATTCGCTCCTCTGACGGGAATCGTCGGACGACTGCTGCTGCATCTGTCAGACAAGCCGGCCCTGGCGGATCAGGATATCGCGTACTTTCTGCTCTCACCGCTGGGTATGCTCGCGCTGATCGTGTTCGCCGCACTGTCGATAGGCATCATGGCATTCGAGCAGGCCGCGCTGATGCGCATAGGCATCGCCGCGATGCAGCGGCAGCCGATCGGCGTTGTGGAGGCGCTGTCCTTCACGGCGTGGCGAGTCCGCGGGTTGTTTCTGTTCAGCGCCCGGCTGGTGACCCGCGTGCTTATGCTGACGCTGCCTTTCCTGGCCGTTGCTGCCGCGATTGCCTTCTTCCTGCTGACCGATTACGACATCAACTATTACCTGAAGGAGAAGCCGCCGGTTTTCTGGACGACGGCTGGTGTCACCGCGGTCGTGCTCTTCGTCATGGCCGCGTTGCTGGTGCGCAAGCTGATCGAGTGGTCGCTGGCGCTGCCGCTGCTGCTGTTTGCCGGTGTCTCGCCGGCCGGATCGTTCGGCGCGAGCGCCCGCATCATGCAAGGCGGCCGCGCGACGCTGCTCGCGGCCTTCGCGATTTGGGGGGCCGTCGCTCTTACGCTCGGCAGTGCCGTCTTTGCCGTGATCAGGTTGATCGGCTACTGGACCGTGCCGGCGGCCAGCGCTTCGCTGTCCGTGCTCGTCGTGCTGCTCGGCGGACTATCGGTGCTGTGGGCGCTCGGCAGTTTCGTCGCCACGACCTTCACGTCGGGCAGCTTCGCCTACCTGTTGATGGGCGTGTTCGAGCGGCGGGGCCCGGGCGTGGATCCGCAGTCGGTGCGCGGCGGCGCGGGGGGCTCGCGATCCGGTGCGCTTCGCGTCACGCCCGCGACGATTGCGGCGGCACTGGTGGTGGCCGTTGCCGCGGCGGGGGCGGTGGGAGTGTGGCTGGTCGACGGCATCCGCGTCGCGGACGACGTCACGATCGTCGCGCATCGCGGCGCGGCGGGCAAGGCCCCGGAGAACACGCTCGCCGCGGTGGATCAGGCCATCGTCGACGACGCAGACTGGATCGAGATCGACGTGCAGGAGACGGCCGACGGGGAAGTCGTCGTCGTGCACGACAGTGACTTCATGAAACTTTCCAAAAACCCGATCAAGGTTTGGGATGCCATGCTCGCCGATATTCGCGAAATCGACGTAGGCAGCTGGTTCGACCCGTCGTTCTCCGAAGAACGCGTGCCGACGCTGGCGGAGGTGCTCGGGCGCGCGCGCGGTAAGGCGAAGGTCGTCATCGAGCTCAAGTACTACGGTCATGACGAGAACCTGGAGCAACGCGTGGTGGACATCGTCGAGGAGGCTGGCATGGTCGAAGAGACCGCGATCATGTCGCTCAAGTACGATGCCGTGAGCAAGGTCCGCGTCCTGCGTCCACAGTGGAAGGTCGGGCTGCTCTCGGCGACGGCCATCGGCGATCTGACCGCACTCGATGCCGATTTTCTCGCGGTTGCCATGAGCATGGCGTCGCGGGGACTGGTGGCGCGCGCACACGAGGCGGGCAAGCAGGTGTTCGTCTGGACGGTCAACGACCCCGTGTCCCTGTCTCGCATGATGTCCCTGGGCGTGGACGGCGTCATTACCGACGAGCCCGAAATGGCTCGACG
>JABAHR010002528.1_pt2 | contig 28306 bp, 28 predicted proteins | sample 7062101 | NCBI WGS metagenome assembly JABAHR01 (sample SAMN14534553, study PRJNA622989) | marine sediment metagenome | biome: marine biome [ENVO:00000428]; feature: marine pelagic biome [ENVO:01000023]; material: deep marine sediment [ENVO:00002113] | place: India: Gulf of Kutch | collected...
GCTTCGAGCGCAGGCCGGCATAGGACATCATGATGAGGTCGATGGCCGCGTCGTCGGAGTAGACGCTGCTGTAGCCGGAAACCGACGTGAGCACCGTCTTCGGCATCCCCAGGCGCTGTGCCAGCGTGTCGCGCAGTGCATTGGCGCCGACGACGAGAACGAAGCGCCCGTCGGCCTTGCTGAGGTCGGCGACGATGCCCTCGAGATTGATGCTCGCGCCGCCGCCGATCTTGACGATGTACATCGAGCTGTCGCTGCCGTCACACGCCAGCGCCGCTCTCGCCGGCGATGCCCGCCTCGCCCAGATGGGCACAACAGTTCAGCAATCGCACCCGGCAGGGGGTTTCGGCATCGACGATCGTCAGGGAGGTGTTGCGAAAATCCCGTCTGGCCTGCTCGCCCGCGGGCAGCTGCCACTGAGTCAGAGCGAGGGAGTAGCAAACGAGCCCGTGAGTCACGACGGCGAGGTCGCCGTCGGTATGCTGCGCCCGATGGCACACCCGTTCCCATGCGGACACCACCCTGGCGTGAAACTGCTCCCAGCTCTCGCCACCCGGCGGATGGAAATCGTCACCGTACAGATCGTCGATCTCCGCGTGCGGACGCCCGCGAACCGCACCGAAGTTGCGCTCCCGCAACAGCACCTCGACGTCGAGCGGGGCCGCGGTGGCGTCGGCCAGGATTGCGGCCGTCATGCGGGCGCGCTCGTAGTCGCTGACCAGGATCCGACCCACGCCCTCGCCCGCCAGGCGGCGCGCGAGGTGGGCCGCCTGGGTGCGGCCGCGCTCGTTGAGCGGCACGTTCGGCGTCTGTACGACGCGCTGGGCGTTGTACTCGGTCTCCCCGTGGCGTATGACGAGGATCATCACGTGTCACCTGTCATGACGCCCGCCGAGGGCGGCATCCTCGGCGCGTGCGAATCACTGTTCACTGCGAAGCGGCCGTCGGATCGGTGTCCGTCGCCGATGCCTCGCCGTCGGGCACGGCCTTCGAGGGCAGCGATGCGTCACGGTCCTCGTCGAGCGTGAAAATGTGTTCCTGGGTGTCGATCTCCTGGCGCTCGACCTTCAGGCCCGTGACGGAACCGGGCTCCGGGCGCCAGTTCTGATAGGTGATGTTGCCGCGCTCGTCGATGATCTTGTACACCTCCTCGGCATAGGCGCTGGCCACGCCCCACACCATCACCGCGAGAGCGGTGGCGCTCAGGGGTTTTGTGTTCATCGGGCGGCCTCCGGCAGCAGTCGGCTCGAGATCGACGTCGCTTCTCGGACGGGCGATAAGGACGGCAAGCGAGTCCATGCGATCGCTAAACGCGGCGACGCGGCAGGGTGTCATTGTGCCCCGCCGCGGTCATTGACCGCAACGCCGGCTCGACCGCGGTGCTTGATCGGACCGTGCTGGCGCCAGGATGGCTCAGCGCGACGGGCTGTTATGATGCGCATGCGCGCAGCACGGCGCGCACGGGAGCGGCAACCCCACCCCGGGAGGGGATGAGCACGGCTTGCCGCCAACGAGACACCAGCCATGTTCGACGTAGGCGCATTTCTCGATCAGACTGCGCACAAAGGCAACTACGCCATCGAGTTGCCGGAGTTCTTCAATTTCGGCTTCGACATCGTCGACGGCCGTGCCGCCGAACGTGACAAAACGGCCTTCATCGCCGTCGATGGCGACGGCACACGCGTCGATCACTACAGTTTTTCTCGCTTGAGCAGGGCCTCGAACCGCGTCGCCAACGCGCTGCGTGGACTCGGCGTGAACCGCGGCGAGTTTGCCCTGATCATGCTGCCGCGCATCCCGCAGTGGTATGAAGTCATGATCGGCTGCATCAAGGCCGGCGTCGTTTGCATGCCGGGTACCCCGCTGCTCACTGCCAAGGACATCGAATATCGGCTTGCCAGGTCGGCTGCAAGCGTGGCCATCGTCAGCGCCGCGCACGCCGAGAAGATCGAAATGGCCCGCGAGCACTGTCCGGCGCTGAGGCATCTCTTGCTCGTGGGTGCAGAGCGCGATGGCTGGAGCGCTCTCGACAAGGCATGCGCCGATGCCTCGGAGGTGCTGAGCGCCGAGGAAGTCGGCCGTTCCCGTGGCGACGACCTGATGATGCTGTACTTCACCTCCGGGACCACATCGGACCCGAAGATGGTGCCTACGCGGCACGACTATGCTCTCGCGCATGCCATAACCGGCGCCTACTGGATGGATCTCAGGGAGGACGACATCCACTGGACCCTGTCCGACACGGGTTGGGCCAAAGCGGCGTGGGGCATGCTGTTTCCGCCGTGGCTGTTCGGTGCTGCGAGCGTGCTCTATGACGGCGCCGCCAAGTTCGACGCCGAGGCGCACCTCAAGCTGATCGCCAAGCTCGCCGTGACGACGTTCTGTGCTCCGCCGACCGTGTATCGACTGTTCGCGCAGATGGATCTCGCGGCTTACGATCTGTCGTCCTTGCGCCACTCGCTTAGCGCCGGTGAGCCGCTCAATCCACAAGCCATGCGTGCATGGCACGATGCCACCGGAAACATGATTTACGACGGCTACGGGCAGACGGAGACCGTGAACGTCGTGGCCAACATACCGGGCACGGAAATACGGCCCGGCTCCATGGGCAAGCCCACACCCGGGTTCGACGTCCAGATCGTGGACGAGGAGGGAGCCGTCCGTGGGCACGACGCGGTCGGGCACATTGCCATTCGGCTTACGCGCCCGCCGCCGCCCGGGCTGTTCGACGGCTACTACGAGGGCCCGGAAGCTCGCAATCGCGAGGCTTTTCGACACGGGTGGTACTACACCGGCGACATGGGCCGTCGCGACGCGGACGGCTATATCTGGTTCGCCGGTCGTGCCGACGACATCATCACCTCTGCCGGCTACCGTATCAGTCCGTTCGAGGTGGAGAGCGTCCTGCTCGAGCACGAAGCGGTCGCAGAGTCCGCCGTCGTGGCGAAGCCCGACGCGTTGCGCGGTGAGATCGTCAAAGCCTTCATCGTCCTCGCAGCGGGCTATGGGCCTTCAGACGCCCTCAAGCGGGATATCCAGGACTTCGTCAAGGCGACGACGGCACCCTACAAGTACCCGCGCGAGATCGAGTTCCGGGATTGCCTGCCGAAGACCATCTCCGGCAAGATACGACGTGTAGCGCTGCGGGTAGGGTCCTGAGTCAATGCGCTGCGCACGCCGCACAGCCTCAGCCGGGCCCGCTCAGAGCTTTGCGGCGCTCAACGCCGTCACGGTACCGTTGGCGAGAGGGTGCCAGCCCGCCTCGCCCGGATACGGCTCGGAGCATACGATGTCGACACCGGCCGTGCGCGTGAGCCACATCTGGAAGTAGTCGGGATCCTCGCTGAACGTCGTCGCAATGTACGTATCCCGAGCATCCGCCATGAGAATGTTCATGGCGCGCACATAGCGCGTGCGTTTCTCGATGATGGGCAACGCCTTGCGCAGGGCCGCTAAGCGATCGCCCGCGTCGAAACGCTTGATGTAGTTGAAGATCTTCTCGGCGCCGATACGCCCTCGCTCCTTGATGCGCACGCCGCGAAGCTCGCCGTTGAACAGGAACACCCTCTCGCCATCGAAGAACGGCATATTGTTCTCGACGCAGATCCCTTCGTCACGGAAAGCGCTGCGGGCGTGTGCCAGAAACAGGCATGTCGGCGGGAAGCTTTCCAGCTGATCCTCCCAAACGGGCCGAATGTCCCTATAGACATGCCAGGCATTGTCCTGCAACCATGCGCAGCCCCAGCCGTGACCCTGATACTCGGTGCTGTCGCGGGCGATGGCGGCGAAATGCTGCAGATGCGTCTGCACTTCGATGGCGCGGCCAGACCTCACACAGAGCAGTCGGCACATGTCGGCAGGGCGCTTTGCGTCAAATCGGGTGCAGACCCGGGAAGTCGAGAGCGGTCGTCTCCGGGATGTCGTGCATGAGGTTGAAGCACTGCACCGCCTGGCCCGCCGCGCCTTTCATCAGATTGTCGATGGCGCTCATGACGACCACCCGCTCGGTCTGCGGATCGCGCTCGAAGCCGATGTCGCAGTAATTGCTCCCGGACAGGATCTTCGGCTCGGGATAGCGATAGATGCCGGCCCGCTCCTTGACGATGCGCACGAAGGGCTCAACGGCGTAGTGTTCGCGGTAGAGCTTCCACAGGTCCTTCTCGGTAAGGGATTCCAGCAGAAAAACGTGACAGGTTGCGAGTATGCCGCGCACCATCTCGATGGAGGTGGCTGAGAAGTGAATGTCGGTGCTGCCGAGCTCTTGCACGATCTCGGCCAGGTGCCGATGGCCCGTGGGACGGTAGGAACGCACGGCGCCGCTGCGCTCGGGGTGGTGACTTGCCGGCGACACCGTGTTGCCGCCCTCGCTCGAGCCGGCTTTGACCTCGACGACGACCCGCCCCGCCAGTCCCCGACGGAACAGCGGCGCCAGCGCCAGTACGGTGGCCGTGGCATTGCAACCCGCCGCAGCCACGTAGCGCGCGTCGCGAATCTCGTCGCGGTGCAGCTCAGGTATCCCGTAGACGAACTCGCTCAAGAGCTCCGGCCGTGGGTGGGGCCGGGCGTACCACCTGGGGTAGTCCTGCGCATCGCGCAAGCGATAGTCGCTCGACAGGTCGACGATCCTCTCGGCAACCCGCCGAAACGCGTCGAACCGGGCCACGCCCTCGCCGTGAGGCAGGCACAGAAAAAGCGCTTCGCACGTCTCAAGGTCGGCGATGGCAGAAAACCTGAGCGCTGTCAGCTTGCGCAGGTTGGGGTGGGCGTTGTGCACGAGCTTGCCGGCGAGACGCTGGGAGGTGACCTGCCGCACCTCGACCCCGGGGTGAGACAGCAGCAGGCGCAGCAGCTCGCCGCCGGTGTAGCCCGAGCCCCCGACGATCGAGACGGCAATGCTCAAGACAGCGTCTCGACGGCGTAGTTCGCGATGCGGCTCGCAATGTTCACGCCTGTCGTGTCGATACTGTTCCTGAACTCCATGGTGTAGTTGACCTCGTTCACGAGCAGCTCCGTCGGCGTCTCGAACAGGTCCACCGCCACCACGCCGCCGCCGACAGCCCGCGCCGCCCGCAGCGACAGTTCCGCGATCTCGCTGCTCACGGTGCAACCGCTTGCCACGCCACCGCGTGCCGTGTTGGTGATCCAGTGCTCCGAGGTGCGATAGATGGCGGCTATACACTCGTCGCCGACAACGAAGCTGCGGATGTCGCGGCCTTTTTTCTCGATGTATTTCTGAATGTAGAAGATCGAGTGATGGTAGCTGCCGAGTATGCTCTTGTGCTCGAGAATCGACTCCGCGGCGTCTCGATCGTTTATCTTCGAGAGCAAACGGCCCCACGAGCCGACCGCCGGCTTGAGCACGACGGGATAACCCAGTTCCTCGATGGCGCTGAGCGCAGACTCTTCGGTAAAGGCGATGCGCACCTGCGGCTGCGGCACGTTGTTCTCGCTTAGGGCAAGGGAAGTCAGAATCTTGTCCCCGCAGATGCGTGCCACCCGCGACGTGTTGATACAAGGGGTATCCACGCTCTCCAGCATGCGCAGCGCGTGCATCGCTCTCGAGTGATTGATGCAGCGCTCCAGCACCAGATCGACCTCTGGCCCGCTGTGCAGATCGAATACCAGGCGGCGATCGTCGAGCAGGATCAGCTCTACACTTCGGTGTTTTCGGAACTCCTCGATGAGAAGCTTCTCATCCTTGCGGATGAGCGAGTGCAGAAGCCCGATCCTCATTCTCCCCAATCTTCCTCCGTCTCCGGCGCCTCGCCGAGCTTCACCGGATTGACTTTCAGGACTTCGAGCTCGGTACCGCAGTCTTCGCACTCGAGCAGCTCACCGACGACGGCATCCGACGACATCGAGAGCTGGGCACCGCAAATCGGGCACTCTGTCATTTCCAAACCTCCCCAAACCAAAGCGATTGATGTGCTGGCAGCCGTCGCGCGTTGCGACGGCAGAGATTATCATGCAAACAAATCGGGGCCTGCCAGCCCCTAGGCCGGGTATCGCCGTGGCCCTTTGTGACGGAACTTTTCCTGTTGCGGCTCGGTCCATCCCGGGAGAGCCCGGAAAATGAGAGACTACCGCTGCTTGACCGTATCATCGCTCGGCGTAATGTCGCGCCTGCACAGACTCGCTTTCGTCGCGCTGGCGGGGCTTCTCGCCATCTTCCTCGCGGGCAGTGCCGGCGTGGCGCGCGCACAGGGCGCGGGCTCGTACGCGCCGGAGCTCAGCATCACACTGCTGCGGCCCGGCTCTGCGGGCGAAGAAGAGACGCTCAACCTCTCCGAGCTACGCGGCACCGTCGTGGTGTTGAATTTCTGGGCGGCGCTGTGCCCGCCGTGTCGCACGGAGATGCCCGAGCTGGAGAGCTTCCAAGTGCAGTTCGGGGACTCCGTGCTGGTGCTCGGCCTGGACGTGGGTGAACACACGGGGCTCGGCAGCCGGGCCGACGCCTTGCGGCTCATCGACGAACTCGACATCACCTACCCCGTCGGAGCCGTCGACGACCCCGGCGTGCTTGCCGCTTTCGGCGTCGTCGCCATGCCAAGCACCGTCTTCATCGGCGCCGAGGGAGAGATTTTCGAGAGATGGCACGGGCCACTCAATCGACAGATGCTGGTCACCATCGTGCGAGAGATGACTCCCGAGTAGCCGGGCTCGTGGCTGATTCGGATGCAGTCGCCACGGGGGAGGTCGCGCTTTTCTCGGGGAAACGTTGTTCCTGCCCTACTACGACCTTCAGCGTCATCGCCTCGCACAAGCCAAGGAGGATTCCCATGCGAAAACTCGCCGCCGCCCTTCTTACTGCGCTTTGCGTCACCACTGCGAGCGCCGAACTTCCGCCTGGCTGGAGCCTGGAGTGGCAGAAGACGAACTTCGACAAGGCCAGCGTCGACTTCGACGAAATCATCAGCGGCGGTCCACCCAAGGATGGGATTCCGCCCATCGACGAACCGCAGTTCGTCACCCCAGGGCAGGTGAGCGATCTCGCCGACACCGAGCCCGTGATCGGTGTGACGATCGGCGGGCAGATGAAAGCCTATCCCCTGCGCGTGCTCATGTGGCACGAAATCGTCAACGACGAGCTTGGCGGTGTGCCCATTGCCGTGACCTTCTGCCCGCTGTGCAACGCCACCATCGTGTTCGATCGCCGGGTCGGCGAGCGAGTTCTCGACTTCGGCACTACGGGAAAGCTGCGCAACAGTGATCTCGTCATGTGGGATCGCCAAACGCAAAGCTGGTGGCAGCAGGCGCTCGGCGAGGCCATCGTCGGGGACTACACCGGCACGCAGCTCAAGCTCATAGCGTCGCGCCTGGAGAGCTGGGCCAATTTCAGGTCCCGTGCCCATGACGATGCGCTGGTGCTGGTGCCCAACGATCGCTCGATGCGCTCCTACGGCCGCAATCCCTATGCAGGCTATGACAGCGGCGCGCCCTTCCTCTACCGAGGCGAGATGCCGCGCGGCATTGCGCCGCTGGCGCGGGTGGTGACGCTCGAGGGTCGACGCGAGGCATGGAGCCTCGAGCTGCTGAGAAAGGCCGGCGAGATCGTCACCGACAGCGGCGTGACGCTGCGCTGGACGGCGGGTCAGAACAGCGCGCTGGACACCTCACGCATCGACAGCGGCAAGGACGTCGGCAACGTCACCGCGACCCGCGACGGCGGGGACGTCGTCTACTTCGTCGACTTCGCCTTCGTTTTTCATGCCTTCGCCCCCGCTGCACCGATTCATCAATAGATGCGAGCGCGGGCGCTTTAATCAGTACCGAGGCTGCCGCTCACGCCCAGACGCTTGTGCATGAGCGGGCTCGTCGTCGTGTATTGCAGTCGCTGCTTGACCTCCGGGTCCAGATGCCTCTGGATGGCGAAGGCGGCCAGGGCAGCTTCGTGGAACCCGCTCAAGATCAGCTTCTTCTTTCCTGGATAGGTGTTGATGTCGCCGATGGCGAATACCCCCGCCACATTGGTCTCGAAAGTCTCGGTGTTGACGCGTATTTGCCGCTTGTCGACGTCGAGCCCCCATTGCGCGATGGGTCCGAGGCTGGGCGACAGGCCGTAGAACACCAGCAGCTCGTCCAGTTCAAGGGTCTCGACGACATCGGGGTCGTCGAAAGAGGCGACGGTCACGCCGCTGAGCGCATCGGCTTCGTGCGCGAGGCCTGCGATGCGCCCGATCAGGTAGCGCATACGGCCGGGGTCACGCTCGGCCAGCTCGCGCATGCGCGCCACCGACGCGGGGGCGGCGCGAAACTCGGCGCGCCGATGCACCAGCGTCACGCTGGCTGCGATATCGTGCAGCTCCAGCGCCCAGTCCAGCGCGGAGTCACCGCCGCCGAGGATGACGACGCGCTTGCCGGCGAAGCGGCCCTTGTCGGTAACCTTGTAGTTGAGGTTCTTGCCCGCGTAGCGTTCGGCACCCGCGACCCGCAGCGGCCGCGGCACGAACGCGCCCAGCCCGGCAGCAACCACGACGGCGCCGGCCTCGAAGCGGCTGCCCTTGTCCGTCGTCAGCCGCAATCCACCGTCGTCGTGTGCGTCGAGTTCCACGACCTCCTCGCCGAGGTGGAAAGTGGCTGCGAACGGCTCGATCTGCTCGGCCAGGCGATCGATGAGCTCCTGCGCGCCCACCACGGGCAGAGCCGGTATGTCGTAGATCGGCTTCTCCGGGTACAACGCTGCGCACTGACCGCCGATCTGACGCAGAGAGTCCACGACATGAGCACGGATGCCCAGAAGTCCGAGCTCGAAGACCTGGAACAGGCCGCAAGGCCCGGCGCCGATGATCACTACCCCTGTCTTGATCGTCATGACGAAAAAACGAACCCTGCTCGGTTGCGCTACTCACGGCTTGTCGCCCGCGGCGACGCTCAGCCCGTCAGACGCACCCTCGTCTGTCCAAGCGTCCCGAAATCGGCAACCACCGCGTCGCCGTCGGTCACGGCGGCCGGACGCCCGCAAACACCCGTGGTGATGATCTGACCCGCCTCGAGACCCTCGCCGCGCAGCGGGTGGCTGTTGGCGATCCACGCGAGCGCCAGGCATGGGTCACCGAGGACGTCGGCGCCCGTGCCGCGGGTCACGGTCTCGCCGTTGATGCGCACGCTCACCGGCTGTGCTCTCAGATCTACTTCGCGCCAGTCCCCGCTCACGGCATCGCCGAACACAAACAGATTGGCGCAGGCGTCGTCGGCGGCGAGCTGTGCGGCACCGACTGCGGTGAAGTCACTATAGCGCGAGTCGGGCAGCTCGATGGCCGTGTGCAACGCCGCAACCGCTTGCAGGACCTCGTCGCGCGAGTACGGCGTGCGCCGCGGCGGCAGATCCTGCCCCATGACGAATGCGAATTCCGCCTCGGCGACGCGCATGCGGTTGCCGCGCAGGGGCAGGGTTGCGCCGTCGCGATGTAGCTTGGAGGCGAACAGGCGTCCGGCGATGGGTCCGTCGACGTTGATGTGTGCCTGACCGGCGCCGCTGGTCGCGGCGATCTTCCAGCCGATGACGCGCTCCCCGACGGCGCCGGCCATGGCCGCCTGCACGGCATAGCCTTCCTCCAGATCGGCCGGGCGCAGCGCTTCGGGCAGACTCGCCAGCTGGGTTCCCGCCGCCCAGTGCCCCCAGAGCAGCTCCGCGGAGCGACGAAGTTGATCACGATTCATGGTCTGTCTTTCCCGGTGCGCGCGCCGGCGGCAAATCCGATCAACCCTGGCAGCGCTCGGGCGCGTCCATGGGCAAACACGGCGCAGGCTGCGATCGTACACGAAAACGACCGAGACGGCCCGGGCTGTTGGCGTGAGCGTTAGCGGGCTCGAGCCGCGACGGCGGCAGCGGCGAACGTTGCCTTGGGCGCGCTGCCGCCATCGAGGCAAAACCGCCTCCTGATATGCGCGGCGCCTAGCGAGCCGTGTAGCCCGCGTCCACGGTCACCAGCGAGCCCGTCATGTAGCTGGCGTCGTCGGAGGCCAGAAACACCGCCACGCGGGCGATCTCCACCGGGTCGGCGAGGCGCTTCATGGGAATCGTCGCGTCGGCGAGCCGGCGCAGATCCTCGGGCGTCGGCGGCACCGCCCTGCCCGTTCTCAACATCGGCGTGTCCACCTCGCCCGGACACACGGCATTGATGCGGATCCCGTCCTCGGCATGGTCCAGAGCCATCGCCCGGGTGAGCTGGTGCACGGCGCCCTTGCTCGCGCAGTAGGCGAGCACACCCGCCGCACCGACGTCGCCCCAGATGGAGCCGAAGTTGACGATCGCACCGCTGCGGCGCTGCTTCATGTGACGCAGCGCGGAGCGCGACATGAAGAAGACACCGCCGACGTTGACAGCCAGCATCTGCTGCCACTGGGCGTCTGTGGTGGCGAGGGCGTCGGCGCGCACGATGATGCCCGCAACGTTGAACAGCATGTCGAGCCGGGCAAAGTGCTCCAGCGCGGCATCGACCGCCTGCTCACAGAAGCTCGAGTCGCTGACGTCGCCCACCGCAGGCGGCGGCGCGCCGATCTCCTGCGCGATCTGCGTCGCCCCCGCGGCATCACGATCGACAACGATAACGTGCGCTCCTCGCGCGGCCAGCTCGCGCGCGCACGCCGCCCCCATGCCGGACGCCGCGCCGGTGACGAGCGCAACCTTAGACGTGAACGTCACGCAGTGACAATCGAGCGCGGCCTGGGCCGCCGCCCTCCACGCCCAGCGACGCCCTCACGCCCGTGGTCGGCGGTGCCGCCGGCCCGGCCGGCGCCTTCGTGGCCACCGGGGTCCGCCCGCGCGCTCTCTCCGCGATCGCCCGACACTCGAGCCTGGCGACGAGCGCGGCGCCGAGCGCAGCGAAAAGCAGCCCGTTTACCAGAAACGCGAAACAAGACAGACCGAGCTCATGACTCACGACGATGCCGACCCAGAACATGGCGAAGAATGCGCCGACGCCCAGCATCGGATAGATCACTGCGTCATTGCTGTACACCGTCTGGGTTCGCTGCCTGATTTACACGCGGGCTCGGGACACGGCACACCCGCCGTCGCGGGGCAGTCTACTACTGTGCCCCGTGCCTAGCCACCCTCGCGTGCCAGCTCCGCCGCGCTGACCACTTTGGCATACGGTGTCTGCAGAGCGGCCATGAAACAGGCGTGCACCTGCGCCGCGGGCAAGAGCGTGCCGCGATAGTCAATGTCACGCGTGGCGCAGGCATCCTCGACGACGGTGCAGGGAAAGCCATAGTCGAATGCCGCTCGCACGGTGGCGTCGATGCACATGTGGCTCATGGCTCCACAGATGACCAGCTCGTGGACACCCGCGTCCGTCACCGTGTGTGCGAGGCTCGTGTCCCGGAAACCGTTGGGAAAGTGTTTTTCGATCACCGCCTCTCCCTCCTGCGGCGTCACGCTGGCGTGGATCTCGACACCGTCGGTGTCGGGGCGGAAGAAATCGGCGCCCGGCCGCAGCGAGACGTGGCGCAGGTGAAACACGGGCGATCCCTGCGCGCGAAAGTGCTCGAGAAGAGCCGCGGCCTTGTCGGCCGCCGCCTCCATGGCCACGAGCTCCATGCGCCCACCTGGAAAATAGTCCCTCTGGATGTCCACCAGCAGCAAACCCACGGACATAAGCGATACCCCCTCGTCAAGGAGACTGTGCGAGCGCCGGCCGCGCAGCCCTTTCCCGCCCCGGGTAGCGGCCCGGGCGTCGCTCAGGCGGCGAGGGCGGCCTCTGCGCGGCGCAGGAGCTGGCGGTGCAGAAGCTCGCCGGCATAGGATAGCAAGTTCAGTGCACCGATGGCCCCGCTACACCAGCCCAGCAGGATCAGCGGGCGCAGGAGGCTGGCGGCGACGGCCCCCTCGACGACCAGGCACAGGAGCATCCCGCTCAGTGCCAGCGCCGGCGCGGCAATCGCCAGGCGCCAGTCGCTCAGCAGCAGCATGCACCGCAGCGGGTCGGGCATGCGGACATACGCGGCGGTCGTGAGCACGGGCCCGCGGGTCAAAGCGCGCGCCCCGGTGCGGCCTCAGTCGAGGGCGTACATGTAGCTCGCCAGCGCCTTGATTTGTTCTGCGGAGAGCCGAAAGGCGATGTCGTTCATGATGGCATTGGTCCGCGCACCCGATTTGTAGTCCAGCAGCTGCCGCTCGAGGTAGGCGGGATGTTGGCCCGAGACGCGCGGATACTGCGGCGGGATGCCCACGCCGGTGGGTCCGTGACAACTCATGCAGGCCGCCACCGCCATCGGCCGGTAACCGCCGCGATAGACCTTGCCGCCCTGCTGCGCCAGCGCCAGCTGATCTTCCGTCACCGCCCCGGGCGTCGGGGTCTGAGCCGCGTAGTACGCATCGAGATCGAGCATGTCCTGCTCCGACAAGGGCGCTGCCAGGCCCGCCATGATCGCGTTGACCCGCGCGCCGGACTTGAAGGCGGCCAGCTGCGCGGCGACATAGCCCGGGACCTGGCCCGCCAGCTTGGGGTTATTCGGATCGCTGCTGTTGCCGTCGGCGCCGTGGCAGGCGGCACACGCAGCCGCCTTGGACGCGCCGGCCTCGAGGTCACCCGCTGCCTGAGCCGCCATCGCGCCGGCGAGCGTGAGCAGCACTGCGCCGGCGGCCGAGCAAAGATATCTCATGCGATCACTCCCTAAAATCTGATGATGAAATCCGAAGGGAAAGTCGGACGGGCGCAGACACACCGCCGTCGAACGGGTCGTATATACGATTTCCCCTTTAGGGTCAAATACGCGACGCCTGCGGGCGCGCGCCGCGGGCGATGACGCGCCCGCGCCCGAGCCGCGATAATGTGCGGGCCCGCTCTGCCCCAGGGAGCATCATGAAAAGCGACTCGTTCGATTTTCGCGCCGCCCGCTTTACGGTGGCCGCGCACGACCCCGGCCAGTGGCCGCCGGACACGGGCCGCGAGANNGCGGTGGACGGTGCCGGGCTACCCGAAGCCGCCTTGCCGGAGGTCGCCTTCGCCGGCCGCTCCAACGTCGGCAAGTCGAGCGCCATCAACACCGTCACCGGCCGGCGCAGCCTCGCGCGCACGAGCAAGACTCCGGGGCGTACGCAGCAGATCATTTTCTTCGAGCTCGATGCCGAGCGCCGCCTGGTCGACCTGCCCGGATACGGCTACGCGCGCGTGCCCGATGCCGTGCGCCACCACTGGGCGCAGACTGTGGAGCGCTACCTCGCCGAGCGCAGCAGCCTGCAGGGGCTGGTGGTGGCCATGGACAGCCGCCGGCCGCTGACGCCGCTGGATCGGCAGATGCTCGAGTGGAGCGCAGCCCGCGGCCTGCCCGTGCACATCCTCCTCACTAAAGCCGACAAGCTGTCCCGCGCCGAGGCCAGCGCCATCCTGCGGCGCGTCGAGGCGGAGCTCGGCGGGAGACCCGCAACGTCAGTGCAGCTGTTCTCGGCGCGCACGCGCGCCGGCGTGGACCGGGCGCGGGCCGTGGTCTCGGCGTGGCTTGAGCCCCGAGCGAACTGACAGCGAGGCGGAACCGGTAGGTGTCGCGCCGTGTGGCGCGCGCTTGGTCCGCCACAAAAAAGGCCCCGGGAAAAGGGGAGGAACCCCCGGGGCCGTTGACAATGTTTGGTTCCGAAAATATTCAGAACCACCCGCTCAGGGAGGAGGAGCGGGAAGGACGACACTCCCTGCCGTCCTGAGACCAGTATAGACCACGCCTACGGGCTTTAGTTCCCGGCTCGGGGTAAGGCGTAGCCGGGTCGCGCGCACTTCAGAGGAACGACTGGCTTGTCCGCACCCGAGGCACCGGCAAGGCGACGCAGACGGCCTCTCAGGAGTGCGCCTGCGCCCAGTTCTCGCCGACGCCGGTGTCGACCACCAGATCCACGGATAGCCCGCCGACCCCGCTCATCAACTCGACGAGCTTTTGCCGCACCTGCTCCACAGCGTCCTTCGCCACCTCGAGCACGAGCTCGTCGTGGACCTGGAGGATGACCCGGGCGTTCGCGCCCGAGTGCGTGATCCAGCGATCCACCTCCAGCATTGCCATCTTGATCAGGTCCGCGGCGGTTCCCTGCATCGGCGCGTTGATCGCCGTGCGCTCCGCGTACTGGCGCCGGCTGAAGTTGCTCGCGTTGATGTCGCCGACGTACAGACGCCGACCGAATACCGTCTCCACGAAGCCGCGCTCGCGTGCCGACTCCCGCGTCGCGTCCATGAAGGCCTTCACGCCGGGATAACGCCTGAAATATAGGTCGACGTAATCCTGTGCGCTGCCTCGGTCGATGTGCAGCTGTCGCGCCAGACCGAAAGCCGACATGCCGTAGATCAGACCGAAGTTGATGGCCTTCGCGGGGCGCCGCTGCTCGTCGCTGACGGCGTCGAGGGCGACGCCGAACACCTCGGCCGCCGTGGCCCGATGAATATCGGCACCTTCTGCGAACGCGCGCATGAGCCCCGCGTCTGCGGACAGGTGCGCCATGATCCTGAGCTCGATCTGCGAGTAGTCGGCGGAGAGCAGTCGGTAGCCCGGCTCCGGCACGAACGCCTCGCGGATACGACGCCCCTCGGGCGTGCGCACGGGGATGTTCTGCAGGTTCGGGTCGGACGAGGCGAGCCTGCCCGTGGCCGCCACCGCCTGATGATAGGACGTGTGGATGCGGCCCGTGCGGGGATTGACCAGCTCTGGCAATTTATCCGTGTACGTGGACTTGAGCTTCGCCAGCGCGCGGTGCTCGAGGATCAGCCGCGGCAGCTCGTACTCCACCGCCAGCTCCTGCAGCACGTTCTCAGCCGTAGACGGCTGTCCCTTGGGCGTCTTGCGCGTCACCGGGAGCTGCAGGCGATCGAACAGGATCTCCTGGATCTGCTTCGGTGAGGCGATGTTGAACGCCACCCCCGCCTCGCGATGCGCGAGCGCCTCCACATCGAGGATGCGCTTCGCCAGCTCCTCGCCCTGCTTGCGCAGCATGTCGGCGTCGACGCGCACGCCGTGGCGTTCGATGCGCGACAACACCGGCACCAGCGGCATCTCGAGGTCCTGAAAGAGCGTGCGCAGCGCCGGCTCCGCCTCGAGCCTGGGCCACAGCGTCTGGTGCAGGCGCAGCGTGATGTCGGCGTCCTCGGCGGCGTACGGGGCCGCCCGCTCCAGGGGAACGCGATTGAAAGCAAGCTGGGATTTGCCCTTGCCGGCGACCTCTTCGTACTTGATGGTCTTGTAGCCCAGATATTTGATGGCCAGGCTGTCCATGTCGTGACGCACCGCCGTGCTGTCCAGTACGTAGGATTCGAGCATGGTGTCGAAGCGGATGCCCTGCAGATCGATGCCGTGGTTGGCCAGCACCGTGCGGTCGTACTTGAGGTTCTGACCGAGTTTCGGCCGCGCGGGGTTCTCGAGCAGCGCCTTCAACGCCGTCAAGACCTGCTCGCGCGAGAGCTGCGGCGGCGCGCCCTCGTAATCGTGGGCCACCGGCACGTATGCCGCCTCCCCCGGTGTGACGCTGAACGACACGCCCACCAGCTCCGCGCGCATAGCGTCCAGCGACGTCGTTTCGGTATCGAGAGCGAAAACGGGCGCCTGCTCGAGGCGCGCAACCCAGCGCTCGAGCTCGGCCGCGTCGACGATCGTGGTGTAGCGCGCGGACCCTGTCCCGGGCTCGGCAGCGGCATCCAGGCCGCCGAGCTCCGCCAGCCAAGTGCGGAACTCGAGCTTGGCGTACAAGCTCTTGAGCTGCGACTCGTCGGCAGGGCGCCGCACGAGGGCCTCGGGCTCGAGCCCGACGTCGACATCGAGCTTGATGGTGGCGAGGGTTCGCGAAAGATCCAGCTGATCGAGGCAAGAACGCAGATTCTCGCCGACCTTGCCGCCGAGTTCATCGGCGTGCGCGACGATCTCATCGAGCGATCCGTATTGAACGAGCCACTTGGATGCCGTCTTGGGACCGACCTTGGGCACCCCCGGAATGTTGTCGGACGTATCACCGATCAGAGCGAGCAGATCGACGATGCGCTCTGGCGGCACACCGAATTTCTGCTCTACGCCGGCGCGATCGTAGACGGCGTTCTGCATGGTGTCGACCAGCGTCACGTGCTCATCGACGAGCTGCGCCATGTCCTTGTCGCCGGTGGACACCAGCGTGTCGAACCCTTTCTCGGTTGCCTTGACCGCGAGCGTGCCGATGACGTCGTCCGCCTCGACACCGGGAATTACCAGCAGCGGGATGCCCATGGCCTCGACGACCGCGTGCACCAGGGCCACCTGGCCCTGAAGCTGCTCGGGCATGGGCGGTCGGTTGGCCTTGTACTCGGCGTAGAGTTCGTCGCGGAAGGTCTTGCCCTTGGCGTCGAAAACCACCGCGATGTGCGCCGGCGAGAGCTCCGCCAGCAGTCGCCGCAGCATGTTGACGATGCCGTAGACGGCGCCGGTCGGCTCGCCGGCAGAGTTGCTGAGGTTGGGCATGGCGTGAAACGCCCGGTACAGGTAGGACGAGCCGTCCACCAGGACGAGCTGCTTGCTCCTGCTCCCTGCCATCGTTGCCTCGCTGCGGGGCGCCCCTCCGGGGAAATGCCCGGGCCGCCCGCCGGCGGCCGGGCCGCGCGCGCTCTGGCGCCGGCGCGCAACTGGCAGGCGTTGTAGCGCATCGGCGCCCATTTTCCAAGGCCGACCCCACAGAGCCGCGCACGCGCCACGGGGCGATGTCCTCTCGGGGTTGCCGGGACGGCGGCGATGCGCGCCATCGTCCGGCACGGGCGAGCTCGGCCGCGATCGGGCTGGCCCGCCGGCCCACGATGGGATATTGTCATTACCGGGTAGAGACCGCATTAACGCTTTGGGACGAACACACGGAGTTGGGCGGAAACCATGCATTGGCTTGTCTTCACCATAATGCTCGCCCTCGGCGGCCCTGCGGCGGGGCAGGGGCTCGAGCCCGTGCCGGAACCGCCGGAGCTCCCCGCGGCGGCGGCGATACGCGACGGAGAGCCCATGGCGCCGCCGCCCGAGGAGGCGCAGGAACGCGAAATGGGCATGGAGGTCACTCGCACGCAGGAAGGCGTCAAGGAATACAGCATCAAGGGCAGGCGGATCATGCTTGAGATCACGCCACAGGTCGGACCCTCCTACTACGTCGCGGACCCGACGGGGGACGGCACCATGCAGGAACGCAGCCCCGAAGACCTCGACGGCGAGCGCAACCTAACCAAGTGGCGAATCGGCTCCTGGTGAGCCGCAAGCACGAAACACGACCGCGCCCGTTACCGCCGGGGCTCACGCACGCAACGCGTCTCACATCGGCGCGCGTGCGCGCGCTGGCGGCCGTTGTGGCGGCGCTTGTGTTGACGACGGCGGCGCTGGCCGATGTGCGCTTCTACCGCATCAACAAGAAAGGCCAGGAGACGCAGACCGAGTTCGTCTTCAACACCGATGAAACCGGCTGCCACAATCTTCCGCTGGCCCGCAACGTTCACCGCGTCGCCCAGGTGCGCTTCGAGTACTGCGAGGTGTTCACCAAGGCGGATTGTGATCAGAGCAGCATCGTCGAGGCCAACTGGGGCGGCAAGCGCAAGCGCAGCAAGGACAAGCAACATCCCACCACGAGGCTGAGCCCGGGAGCGATGTGGCTGCTCTCCGAAACCGGTAACGTGAAGATCAAATCCTGGCGCTGCCAGTAGCGCGGCGACGGCCCGCGCCGTGGGGTCCCGCTCAGCGGCCGCCGCCCAGCAGCTCCTCCAGCGGAGTCGAAAGGATGCGCGCGTTGTGCCGATGTCGCTCGACGTCCGGATCGCTCGCGGCGGGCACCCGCTCGATCATGCTGACGTAATGCTCCGGCAGACCGTGGCTGCGAGCACCCGCTGACACGAAATCGCGGTACCAGGAGTACGGCACGACGTCGTCGCCTACGTAGGCCGGGTTGGCAAGATAGACGACGGCGTCCCGGCGGTTCGCCGCAGCGCCCGGCGCGCCGGCGCTGCCGTGCAGGGTGGCTTCGACATCGTGCACCTCGTAGCCGAAGCCGACGCCCTCGTAGCGATCGAGGGCGGATTTCTGCACCTCGCTGATGACGTAGATCACTCCCAGAACGCTATCTGCGTGGTGATCGGTGCGGTGAGCGTTGCACTTGGCGGAGCCGTCCGCCCCCCGCTTGTGAAACTCGAGGCGGAAACCGCTGAGCTCGGCCTTTCCGAGCACGGCGCATCTGCCTATTCTCGCCACCAGTCGCGCGTAGCTCAGGTTGGATCCGTAGGCGAAATACTCAATGAAGCGTGACATTTTCGGCGCTTGCTATCGATTGCTTGGCGATGACGCGATTATGGCCCTGCTGTCTGGCTTCCTCCAGGGCCTCGGTGACCCGCGAGAGAAGGTGCTCCATGTCCTCACCGGCACTGTGCTCCGTCACGCCAACGCTGGTCGTCAGGCGCAGGCGCTTGCGTCGCGTCACGGCCACGTCCGCACCGGCCACCGCTTCGCGCACGCGCTCGGCTATGAGCTTCGCTCCCGCGGTGTCGGTCTCGGGAAGAAGCAGCAGGAAGCTTGACTCGTCGTAACGGCCGATGCGATCAGGCATGCGCACGAGTTCGCCCATGGTGTCCGCCACACTTTGCACGGCCGCGTCCGCGGCCTCCCGGCCGAACTCCCGCTCGACATCGTCCAGATGATCGATACTGAAACCGGCGACAGCCAGCTTGTGGCCGTAGCGGTCCGCCAGCGCCATCAGCTCCAGCAGCGATATCGTGATGCCGCGGCGATTGAGCGTGCGGCTCACGGCATCGATGATCGGCCACTCCCGCAACGTCTCGAGGCGACCGTCCGCCGGCAATCCCTCCTTGCGCGAGGGTCGTTCCAGCAGCAGAAAATAGATCGTCGGGGCCGTCAAGGCCGCGATGCCGGCGGCCTGTAGAACGAGCTTGGTGACGGGGAGCTCTTGGGCCGTGAGCAACGCGCCGGCGCCCAGCACCGCCATGGCGGCGAGGAACACGACCGACCCGAGCCACGCCAGCAGCTTGGCGCGCGTGCGTGTGGGGTTGCCATGCTCAGTTTGCATGAAGATCTCGGCGCCGCTCCAACAGTGCTCTCGACATCGTTCGCCGGCGCGGCTTATGAAACCAGCGCCGCTTCCGATTTGCAAGCTCCAGCGCGCCGGATCCGTGGCGGTGGAACAAGGCCCAGGCCACTACAGAAGCTGCAGGTTAGCGTAGGCAAGCACCAGCCACTTGGCTCCGGCGCGCTCGAAGTTGACTTGCACACGGGCGTACTCGCCCTGACCTTCGAGGTTGAGGACCGTGCCCTCGCCGAATTTCGTGTGGCGCACACGGGCGCCGAGCTTGACGGCGGCGTCGTCCGCCGGCGCCGCGACGTTCGCTGTCGAGGCGTGGGCCACCGCCTGCGGGGACACTCTGATCAGCGTCGGCGAGCGAATTTCCTGCACCAGCTCCGCAGGCAGCTCGCCGAGGAACCGCGAAGGCTCGGTGTAGCGCTCGCGTCCGTGCAGCCGGCGTGTCTCGGCGTAGGTCAGATACAGAGTGCTCATGGCGCGGGTCACGCCGACGTAGCAAAGCCGGCGCTCCTCCTCCAGTCGTCCTGATTCTTCCAGCGAGCGTTGGTGGGGGAAAAGTCCCTCCTCCAGGCCACACAGGAAGACCAGGGGGAACTCGAGGCCCTTTGCCGCGTGCAGGCTCATGAGCTGTACGCAGTCCTGCCACGCCTCGGCCTGACCCTCCCCGGACTCCAGAGCGGCGTGGGCCAGGAAGGCGGACAGCGCATCGAGACCGTCATCCTCATCGTGGCGGAAGTTGCGCGCTGCATTCACAAGCTCCTCGAGGTTCTCCACCCGCGCCTCTCCCCTCTCACCCGTCTCCTTGCGGTAGTGTCCGACGAGACCGCAGGAGCGAACCACGGTGTCGACCTTCTCGGCCAGGCTGAGGTGATCGGTGGCGCGATCGAGCTCCTCGATGAGGCGCAGGAAAGTCGCCAGCGCGTTGGCCGCCCGACCCGGCAGCTGCCCGCCCTCGAGAAGTGCCATCGCCGCCGACCACAGGGACTCGCCGCGAGAACGCGCGTGCTCGCGAACGCGCTCAAGAGTCTTGTTGCCGATGCCGCGAGTAGGAATGTTGACCACCCGCTCGAAGGCCGGATCGGAGTCGCGACTCGCCATGATGCGCAGATACGCGAGCGCGTCCTTGATCTCGGCCCTATCGAAGAATCGCAGACCCCCGTAGACGCGGTACGGGATCCCGAGATCGATGAGCACTTCCTCGAACACCCGCGATTGCGCATTCGAACGGTAAAGAATAGCCACCGACTGCCGTGGATTGCCCTGCTCAATCCACTCATGGACACGATCGATGACGAACCTGGCTTCGTCCAGCTCGTTGAAAGCGGCATAAACGCGAATCGGGTCGCCGCTCTCATCCGCGGTCCACAGTTTCTTGCCCAGCCGGCCTTCGTTGCGGTCGATGACGGCGTTGGCGGCCTTCAAGATCGTCTGCGTCGAGCGATAGTTCTGCTCGAGCCTCACCATGCGCGCTCCGGGAAAATCGCGCTCGAAGTTCAACATGTTCTCCACGCGCGCTCCGCGCCAGCCGTAAATCGACTGATCGTCGTCGCCCACGACGGTGACACTGTTGTCGCCACCGGCGAAAAGCTTCAGCCACTGATACTGGATGACGTTGGTGTCCTGGAATTCATCGACCAGGATGTGACGAAAGCGCCGCTGATACTTCTCACGCAGAGGTTCATTGTGGCTCATGAGCTCGACGGCGCGCAGAAGCAGCTCGGCGAAGTCCACCAAGCCGAGCTTCGCACAAAGCTGCTCATAGGATTCGTAGATCCTGCCGAGCTGCATCGCCTGAGTGTCGTGCATGCTCTGCAGATGGTGAGGGCGCCTTCCTTCCTCCTTGTGACCGTTGATGAACCATTGGGCCTGCTTGGGCGGCCAGTAGGCTTCGTCCAGGTCGAGCTCTTTCAGCACGCGGCGGATGAGACGCAACTGGTCATCGCTGTCCAGAATCTCGAAAGACTCGCTCAGTCCCGCCTCCCGGCAGTGCGAGCGCAGCAGCCGGTGGGAGAGCCCGTGAAAGGTGCCGAACCACATGCCCCGCACCGCAAAGCCCAGCAGCGCCTCGATGCGCCCGCGCATCTCGGCGCTCGCCTTGTTGGTGAAGGTGACCGCCATGATGGACAACGGGGACACCCCCAGCGCCTGCACCAGCCAGGCCACCCGGTAGGTGAGCACCCGCGTCTTGCCGCTGCCGGCGCCCGCCAGCACCAGCATCGGGCCGGGCGGCGCACCAACGGCCTCTCCCTGCGCTTCGTTCAGGTTGTCGAATATGTGGGAGACGTCCATGGCACGATGTTAGCAGCGCTGGCCTGCGCCGCGCTGCGGGGCCCCGGGGGCGCGGCCCGGCCGCGGCCGCCAGAAACCTACTCCACCGTGACGGATTTCGCCAGGTTGCGTGGCTTGTCCACGTCGGTTCCCTTGATGAGGGCGACGTGGTACGCCAGCAGTTGCAGCGGGATGGTGTAGGTGATGGGCGAAATCATGTCGTCGACGGGGGCGACATTGAGCACCTGCAGGTTGTCGTCGGCCTCGATGCCCGCGGCGGGATCGGCGAAGACGAACAGCTTGCCGCCGCGCGCCCGCACCTCCTGGAGGTTGGACTTGAGCTTCTCCAGCAGCTGGTTGTTGGGCGCCACCGCCACCACCGGCATGCGCGCGTCGACGAGCGCGAGCGGTCCATGCTTGAGCTCGCCGGCGGGGTAGGCCTCGGCGTGGATGTAGGAGATCTCCTTGAGCTTGAGCGCCCCTTCGAGCGCGATGGGGTAATGGGCACCGCGCCCCAGGAACAGGGCATGTTGCTTGTCGGCAAAACGCTCGGCCATCTGCTGGATCTCCCGGTCCAGCTTCAGGGCCTGCCCGATCTGCGTCGGCAGGCTGCGCAGCTCGGTGACGAGCTTGCCCTCTATTTCGGGCGACATGCCGCGTCGGCGTCCCAGGGCGATGCCGAGCAGCAGCAGGGCCACCAACTGGGTGGTGAACGCCTTGGTCGAGGCAACGCCTATCTCCGGGCCGGCATGCGTCATCAGCACCAGATCACACTCGCGCACCAGCGAGCTCTCGGCCACGTTGCAGATTGCGAGGCTGTGCCCGAAGCCGAGGCTCTTCGCCTGCGCCAGCGCGGCCAGGGTGTCCGCCGTCTCCCCCGACTGGGAGATGGCGACGACCAGTGCGCCGCTCGGCACCACGTGGGGCCGATAGCGAAACTCGCTGGCGATTTCGACGTTGCAGGGTATGGCGAAGCTCTCCAGCCAGTGCTTGGCGACGAGACCGGCGTGGTAGCTGGTTCCGCACGCGATGATCTGAACGCACTTGACGGCGTCGAAGACGGGGCCGCAATCGGGGCCGAACGCACCCTCGAGGAACCTCTCTCCGCTCAGACGCGATTCCAGGGTATCGGCCACGGCTCGCCCCTGCTCGAAGATCTCCTTGTGCATGTAGTGGCGGTACTCACCGAGCTCGATGGCATCGGCTTTCAGGGTACTTATTCTGAGCGGGCGCTCCACGCTCCGGCCCGTGTGGTCGTAAACACGGACCTCACCCGCTGTGATGTCCACCACGTCACCGTCGTGCAGAGGAATGAAACGCTGCGTGACCTGCACAAGCGCGGCAACGTCGGAGGCGATGAACGCCTCCCCGTCCCTGACGCCGACGACGAGCGGGCTGCCGCGGCGGGCGCCGACCATACGATTGGGCTCGTCGGTACAGATGACGCCGATGGCGTAGGCTCCCTCGAGATCCGCGACGGCTGCCTGCACCGCATGCAGCAGGTCCAGGCCGTTCTCCAGATAGCCGTATATCTGATGGACGACGACCTCGGTGTCCGTCTCGGAGGTGAACTCATAGCCCTCTGCCAGCTGCCGCTCACGCAGCCGCTCGAAATTCTCGACGATGCCGTTGCACACGACCGCCACCCGCTGCCGGCAAATGTGCGGGTGGGCGTTGCTGAGGCTCGGTTTGCCGTGCGTCGCCCAGCGCGTGTGGGCGATGCCGGTGCGGCCGTGCAGCGACCCCTCGACAGCCAGCGCCTGCTCGAGCTCCTGTACTCGGCCCATCGCACGCGTGCGGGCGAAGCTGTGATCTTCCTGGATTACCGCCAGCCCGGCGGAGTCATAGCCTCGGTACTCCAGCCGCCGTAATCCGTCGACCAGCACAGAGACGACGTCGCGCTGCGCCACCGCGCCCACTATTCCGCACATGCAATCCATCTCCTCGGCGTAATCACAGGCTACTCCACGTGGCAGCAACAGTTAACAGGGTGCCTCATGCCTTCGGCTTGCGCGCACGACGCCAGCCGCGAATCGACCGCTGCGGCGATCGCGACACCGTCAAGGATTCCGGCGGAGCGTTGCGGGTAACCGTCGAGCCGGCGCCCACGGTAGCACCGCGCCCGATCTCCACGGGTGCAACCAGCTGACTGTCGGAGCCGATGAACGCATCGTCGCCGATTACCGTGCGGTGTTTGCTGGCGCCGTCGTAGTTGCAGGTGATAACGCCCGCGCCGATGTTGACGTCGACGCCCACGGTGGCGTCGCCCACGTAGCTCAGATGGTTCGCCTTTGAACCCTTTCCCATGGAGGACTTCTTGATCTCGACAAAGTTACCGACACACACGTTCTCGGCGAGCTCGGTCTGGGGACGCAGGCGCGCATAGGGCCCGATGAGGCAACCGGAGCTGATCCTCGCGCCGTCGATGACACAATTCGGCGCGATGGTGACGTCCGAACCGATATCGCTGTCGCGGATCCAGGTGTTGGGGCCGACCTTGACACGGTCCCCCAGGGTGACCCGCCCCTCGAGGACCACGTTCACGTCGAGCTCGCAATCGCTGCCCGCCCGGCACTCACCGCGTACGTCGACACGACTCGGGTCGCGCAGCGTCACTCCTTGCTCGAGCAGCTCCTCGGCGCGCTGCTGCTGGTACAACCGTTCGACGCGGGCGAGCTCGGCCTTGCTGTTCACTCCGAGAACTTCCCAGGCGTGGCCCGCGCGGCAATCGGCGACGCTCCCGCCGTCGGCGACCGCCATGGAGACCACGTCGGTCAGATAGTACTCACGCTGCACGTTGTCATTGCGCAAACGCCCCAGCCAGGCGGCCAGCGCCTCCCGCGGCGCCGCGAGGAAACCGGTGTTGATCTCGCGCATGGCGAGCTCGCTCGCGGTGGCGTCCTTGTGCTCGACGATGCCGCTGACCTTGCCGCCGGCGTCGCGCACGACACGACCGTAGCCCGCGGGATCGTCCAGCTCGACCGTCAGAAGGCTCAGTCCCTGCGGGTTCTCCGTCACCAGCGGGCGCAGAGTCTCGCCGCGCACCAGCGGCACGTCGCCGTACATCACCAGGACGCGGGCGCCGGCGCCCACATGCTCGAGCGCCTGTGCCACCGCATGCCCGGTGCCGAGCTGCGGCCGCTGCGCGACCCAGCGCACCTCGAGATCGCGCAGCCGCTCGGGTACCTGTTCGCCGCCGTGCCCGTACACCACATGGACCGCATCCGCGTCCAGGGACCGGGCCGTGTCGACGACGTGGGCCAGCAGTGGTCTTGCCCCGAGAACGTGCAGCACCTTGGGGAGATCGGAACGCATCCGCGTGCCCTTTCCCGCAGCCAGGATTACGACTTCGAGGCTCATCGACGGTCCCGCCCCGGGTTGCGGGGCACCATTGAAAGGATCGACACGCGATTTAATAGCGGATTCGGATGGGCGCGTCCACGACTTTTCACGACGGGCGGTCCCACACAGAGCGCCGGTGGCCGCCGCCGGGAGCGAGCCCGAGCCCTTCGGCCCGCCCGGTCAGCGACGCTGCTTGAGCTTTTGGATCGCCCGCAGCTGCGCCGCGGCGGCCACGAGCTCTGCCTTGGCCTTAGCGTACTCGAAGTCGGAGCGGCGGTCGGCCATCGCCTGCTCCGCCCGGCGCTGCGCGTCGAGGGCCGCCGCTTCGTCGAGATCCTTGGCGCGGATGGCGGTGTCCGAGAGCACCGTCACGACGTGAGGCTGAACCTCGAGCATACCGCCGGAGACGAAGAAGAACTGCTCCTCGCCCTGCTGGTCGATCACCCTGATCTCGCCCGGCTTCAGACGCGTGAGCAGGGGCGCGTGTCGCGGCGTGATGCCCACTTCGCCCATCTCGGCAGGTGCAAAGACCATCGTTGCCGTTCCCGAGAAGATCTCTTCCTCGGCGCTGACGATATCTACATGCAGCGTCATGGCCATGGTCACATCTCCTCTGCGTGACGTCTCACGCGACCGTCTTCGCCTTCTCGACGGCCTCTTCGATGGTGCCGACCATGTAGAACGCCTGCTCCGGCAGATGGTCGTACTCGCCATCGACGATGGCCTTGAAACCCCGGATGGTGTCCTTGAGCGAGACGTATCGGCCCTGCGTGCCCGTGAAGGTCTCGGCGACGAAGAACGGCTGCGACAGGAAGCGCTGGATCTTGCGCGCCCGCGCCACGATGAGCTTGTCCTCCTCGGAGAGCTCGTCCATGCCGAGGATGGCGATGATGTCCTGCAGCTCCTTGTAGCGCTGCAGCGTGCCCTGCACGGCGCGCGCGACGTCGTAGTGCTCCTGGCCGACCACGAGCGGATCCAGCTGACGGCTGGTGGAATCCAGCGGGTCCACGGCGGGATAGATGCCGAGCTCGGCGATCTGGCGCGACAGCACCAGGGTCGCGTCGAGGTGGGCGAAGGTCGTCGCCGGCGACGGGTCGGTCAGGTCGTCGGCGGGCACGTAGACCGCCTGAATCGAGGTGATCGAGCCCGTGCGCGTCGAGGTGATGCGCTCCTGCAGCTCGCCCATCTCCGTGGCCAGGGTGGGCTGGTAGCCCACCGCCGAGGGCATGCGGCCCAGCAGCGCCGACACCTCGGTTCCCGCCAGGGTGTAGCGGTAGATGTTGTCGATGAACAGCAGGACGTCACGTCCCTCATCGCGAAAGAACTCGGCCATGGTCAGACCGGTGAGCCCCACCCGCAGGCGGTTGCCGGGCGGCTCGTTCATCTGGCCGTACACCAGCGCCACCTTGTCGAGCACGCCCGATTCCTTCATCTCGTGGTAGAAGTCGTTGCCCTCGCGCGTGCGCTCGCCCACGCCGGCGAAGACCGAGTAGCCCGAGTGCTCGATGGCGATGTTGCGGATGAGCTCCATGAGCGTCACGGTCTTGCCGACGCCGGCGCCGCCGAACAGGCCGACCTTACCGCCCTTGGCGATGGGCATGATCAGGTCGATCACCTTGATTCCTGTCTCCAGGATCTCCACGGCGGCGGCCTGATCGGCGTAGCTCGGAGCCTTACGGTGTATCGGCCAGCGGTCCGCTGACTCCACCGGCCCCGCCTCGTCCACCGGCTCGCCGAGCACGTTCATGATGCGCCCGAGAGTGGGTTGCCCCACTGGCACGGAGATCGGCGCCCCCGTGTCGCTGACCGCCAGGCCGCGGCGAAGACCGTCCGTCGATCCCATGGCGATGGTGCGCACGATGCCGTCGCCCATCTGCTGCTGTACCTCAAGGGTCAGCCCGCCCTCGTCGACGCTCAAGGCGTCGTGGACGTTGGGAATGGCGTCGCGCGGGAATTCGACGTCGACCACCGCGCCGATGATTTCCACGATGTTTCCAGTGCTCATGATCCTGTATTTCCTCGTAGTCGAATCCGATCTGTCCCGGCCGTGGCGTCAGACCGCGGCCGCACCGCCGACGATCTCGGCGATTTCCTGCGTGATGGCGGCCTGTCGCGCCTTGTTGTAGGCCAGTTGCAGCTCTTCGATTAGGTTACCGGCGTTGTCCGAAGCCGCCTTCATCGCCACCATCCGCGCCGCCATCTCGCAGGCGATGTTCTCCACCACACCCTGGTAGACGAGCGCTTCGATGTAGCGGGTCATCAACGCGTCGACCACCTCCACCGAGTCCGGCTCGTAGAGATAGTCCCAGTAGTGCTTCAGCTCCGAGTGCGGCTCGATGCTGTGAATGGGCAGAAGCTGCTCCACAACGGGTCGCTGCGTCATTGTGTTGACGAAGTCGTTGTAGACCAGGAAGAGCCTGTCTATGCGCCCTTCGGTGTAGGCATCGAGCATCACCTTGATGGTGCCGATGAGATCTGCGAGCCCCGGTGTGTCGCCGATGTGCGCCGCCTGCGAAATGATGTTCCCGCCCAAGCGCTTGAAGAACATCAGTCCCTTGTTGCCGATCGTCGTGAGATCGATCGCAATGCTCTGACGGTCCCACTCCTGCATCGCTGCGAGGGTGGCGCGAAAAAGATTGACGTTTAGCCCACCGCACAGGCCGCGGTCGGTGGAGACGATGATGAAGCCAACACGCTTTGCCGGACGCTCGAGGGTGTAGGGGTGGTGGTACTCGAGGTGTGCCTGAGACAGGTGCGCCACGACGTTGCGCATCTTCGCCGCATAGGGTCGCGCCTGCTGCATGCGTTCCTGAGCCTTACGCATCTTGCTCGCCGCCACCATCTCCATGGCTTTGGTGATCTTCTGCGTGTTCTGGATGCTCTTGATCTTGGTCCGGATCTCTTTGCCGCCGGCCATGACTAGCAGTCCTTATCCGCGTCGTTGGACACAAAACCTCTTCGGGTCACCAGGTGTGGTTCTCCTTGAAGTCCTTGAGCGCCGCGTGCAAAGCCTGCTCGACCTCGTCGTTGTACGTGCAGCTCTCGTTGACACCGGCGAGGAACTCCGCGCGGCTCGTTTTCATATAGCTCTGCAACGCGTGCTCGAAGTCAACAACCTTCTTCACATCCACATCGTCGAGATAGCCTTCGTTCACCGCGAACAAAGACACCGCCATTTCCGCGACGGACAGGGTGGCGTACTGCTTCTGCTTCATCATTTCCGTCACGCGCTCGCCACGCTCGAGCTGCTTGCGGGTCGCGTCGTCGAGATCCGATGCGAATTGCGAGAAGGCCGCGAGTTCCCGGAACTGGGCCAGCGCCAAACGCACGCCACCGCCCAGTTTCTTGATGATGTTCGTCTGCGCGGCGCCGCCCACCCGCGACACGGACAACCCGGCATTGACCGCCGGTCGGATGCCCGCGTTGAACAGGTCGCTTTCCAGATAGATCTGCCCGTCGGTGATCGAGATCACGTTGGTGGGCACGAACGCCGAGACATCCCCGGCCTGCGTCTCGATAATGGGCAGAGCCGTGAGGGAGCCGGTTTGGCCCTCCACCTTGCCCTCGGTGAGCGTTGAGACGTACTCCGCGTTGATGCGCGCCGCCCGCTCCAGCAGGCGCGAGTGCAGGTAGAAGACGTCGCCGGGGTAGGCCTCGCGGCCCGGCGGGCGCCGCAGCAGCAGCGACACCTGGCGGTAGGCC
>JABAHR010000712.1_pt1 | contig 28255 bp, 23 predicted proteins | sample 7062101 | NCBI WGS metagenome assembly JABAHR01 (sample SAMN14534553, study PRJNA622989) | marine sediment metagenome | biome: marine biome [ENVO:00000428]; feature: marine pelagic biome [ENVO:01000023]; material: deep marine sediment [ENVO:00002113] | place: India: Gulf of Kutch | collected...
AAGCGCTCCACGAAGCTCGGATTCTTGATGCCGGTGCCCCAGTTGGCCCAGAGCTCCACTGCGTCCGTCAGACGATAACGGGCGGCTGCGCGGTAGCTCGTTTTGTCCTCGAAGTCGGCGTTGTGGTCGCTGCGGGCCGACAACGCCAGGGAGAGGTCGTCCACGGGGGTCCACAGGTACTCCAGGGCGATGCTGTTGGTTCGCACCGACTGGTCCTGGTTCGGATCACCGAAGATCGAAGCCGCACCCCGCTGCTCGAAGCGCTCCTTCTCGTGCTCGAGCAGCAAAGTGGCGGCGTGGCGTTCGTTTGCGCGCAGGCGGGTCAACAAGGTGGCTTTGAATCGGTCCGCGGCCGTAGTGCTCGTACGGGCGCCATCGGTATAGCTGCGGTTGTCGGTGTCGAAATAAGACAGGCGGATCTGCTGCTCGATCCGCTCGCTGCCATGCCAGGTCGCGGCCAGGCTGCCCAGAGACTCGTCGTGGGTGGAGACGCGATCCCCATCTCTTGGCTGATACAGCGGGTACGGGGTCGGATCGAAATCTGCGTCGCTTTCGAGATGGTGAAAGAGCGCATCGATTGTCCAGACCTCGCCGCGGTAGCCGCCGCTCAAGCGGTAGCTGCTCTGCTCGAAACCGTCGTCCTCATCTCCCGTGGTGGCGATGTTGGTCCCGTCGGTTCTGAACTCGCTGAGCGCCAGGTTGTAGTGAAACGACTCTGTCCGGTCGGCGAGCTGCAGCGCCCCATGGCGCGTGTCGAAAGCGCCGCCTTCCAGGGAAAGCCGGCGCCGGCGCTCGGTGGGCTTCGTGATGAAGTTCAGCACGCCCGCCAGCGCATCGCTCCCCCAGATCGCGCTGTGGGCACCGGCCAGCAGCTCCACGCGCGTCGTGCCGGTGAGCGAGAGGTTGGCGAAATTGAAACTCGCGTCGGTGGCCGGATCGGCGAGCTCCACGCCGTCCATGAGGACCATGAGGTGGTTGGCTTCGGACCCGCGAACGCGGACCTCAGTCAACGACCCGAGGCTCCCGGCCTGGCTGATGGCCAGGCTCGGCAGGCTGCGCAGCGCATCCGCGCCTACCGCCGGCCCCGTGTCGGTGGTGCGCGTCAGCACCGGGAGCACCGGCCGGTCCGTTTTGATCCGGTGGGCGGTGACGGTGATGGTCTCCAGCTCCGGGTCGGTTTCGGCGAACGATGTGCTCGTGACGAGCAGGGCCAGGAAGACGACCAGGATGATGGGCATGATGGCGGACTCCGGCGGCCTGCCTCACCCCGGGCAGGGTTGCTGATACCGGAATCAGGCCGGTCTCCGGACTCACGAGCGCGTATTGGCTGCGCGGCCTTCCCAACGACTTATCGTCAGTGGCTGAGCTCGCTCTGTTGCGGCTCCGGCGCGGCCATCTCGATTACCGTTGCGGGGGCAGTGTCGGATTCTCACCGACTTCCCGTTCACCCGATCCCACCGCGCGGCATCCGCACGGCGGCGCCAGTATAGCTACTCGAATCCTTTGATGCAGTCGTAGCCGTACAGCCAGTCAAGACGCTGCATGGCGATCTCGGGCAGGAAGCGGCTGGTCAGCGACAGCCGCAGGTTGCGACGCCATGCCGGCGCGCCTGTCTCCGCAGTCAGCTCGGCGACGTGACGCCACTGGCCCTGCTGAAACCGGCGCAAGCGCACTTTCCGGTAGCGCTCGTAGTCGGCGAAACCCTTGGCAGGATCGTCTTCCCAGCGCTCCAGCATGCGCGACAGGACCCAGGCGTCCTCCATGGCCAGCGACGCGCCCTGCAGCAGGTGTGGGGTGACGGGATGGCCCGCATCGCCCAGCAGCGCGACGCGACGGTCGTACCAATGGTCGATGGGCTCGAGGTCCGCGACAGCCGACCGGGATACGCCGGCTGCCGAGCTGACAAGAAGTGAGACGTCGTCATGCCAGCCCCGAAATACGTCGGTCAGGTTGGCATCGGAACCCGGGTTTCGCGCGAAGCCGAGGAAAGCGACGGCGTTGCCGTCCGCGGACGGCCAATGGGTGAGGTACGCGCCGGGCCCGAGCCAGGTGGTGACGGCGTTGACGCGCAGGCTTGCCGGCAGGCTGGGGTCCAGGCACGCGCCCGTCCAGATGACGCCCTGAGTGTTGGACTTCATCTCGGGGTAGCCCATGTTTGCCCGCACGGCCGAGGCCGCGCCGTCGCAGCCGATGACGACGTCGTGGCGGATCTCGTTGGAACCGGCAATCAGCGTTGCGCCATCCGCAATCTGCGCGACGCCGGTGCAGGGCAGGCTGGTTCGGACCACGACGCCGTGGCGGTCGCATCGGGTCGCCAGGGCTTCGAGCAGGGCCTGGCGCGTGGCGATGATTTCCGGTGCTCCGTACCGGGCTTCCATGAACGCGCCGAGAGGTCGGTGTGCCAGCACGAACCCGCTGCGCCCACTTCTGTGCACGTAGGCGTCTGGCTTGCGGGCGCGGGACAGGAATTCGCCCAGGTGCAGCGCGCGCAGCACGCGGGTGCCGTTGGGTGACAGGACGAGGTTGGATCCCGGCGCGGTTCCCGCCTCGTGGCGCTCGTACACGGTGACGTCGCGAAAGCCTGCCTGGCCAAGCGCGGCGGCAAGGGTCAGGCCGCCGATGCCGGCGCCTACGATCCCGACCGAAGGCGACTCAGGCGTCGCGCAGCTTCCAGCGTGTGCCGTCGCGGGTATCCTCCAGTTCGATGCCGAGAGCCGTCAGCTGGTCGCGAATCTCGTCCGCGCGGGCGAAATCTTTTCCAGTTCTCGCCGCGTTGCGTTCCTCGATCAACCGCTCGATCTCGTCAGGGTCGACGTCCTGTCCCGCCGTGAAGTGCTCTCTGGCAGTCTCGGAGAGTATGCCCAGCAGCCACCCCCCGGCCAGCAGCCGTCGCGCCAGGCCCTCCTGCTCCGCGGAATCGGATGCGCGATGAATGGCGCTTGCCAGCTGGTGCATGGCGGCCAGGGCCTGGGGTGTGTTCAGGTCGTCGGCAAGAGCGGCTACCACCTCGGCCGGGTAGTCGTCGACGGGAAGATCCCGATAATCTGCCGAAGTCTCGTCCTCCACGCCAGCATCCCGCAACGCCTGATACAGCCGGTCCAGGCTGCTGCCCGCCTGGTCGAGGAGATCCTCCGACCAGGCCAGCTGAGAGCGGTACTGACCCGATAGCAGCGCGTAGCGCAGGACTTCCCCGGGAAACTGCTTCAGCAGGTCGCGAATCGTGACAATGTTGCCCACGGACTTGGACATCTTCTCCTGGCCCATGGTGAGCATGCCGTTGTGCAGCCAGTAGCGGACGTACTCCGCATGGTCGTTTGCGCAGCGGCTCTGGGCGGACTCGTTCTCGTGGTGGGGAAAGGTCAGATCCGAGCCGCCACCATGGATGTCGATGGTCTGGCCGAGATGCTTGCGGATCATGGCCGAGCACTCGATGTGCCAGCCGGGCCGGCCGCGTCCCCAGGGGCTGTCCCAGCCGGGCAGGTCCGTCGTCGACGGCTTCCACAGCACGAAATCCTTGGGATCCTGCTTGTAGGGCGCCACCTCGACCCGGGCGCCGTCGAGCATGTCCTCCAGGGTGCGGTGGGAGAGGCTGCCGTAGTCGGGGTCCGACGGAACGTGGAAGAGCACGTGGCCCTGTGCTACGTAGGCATTGCCCTTGGCGATGAGGGTCTCGATCATCGCGATGATCTCGGCGACGTGGTGGGTGGCCCTAGGCTCTACGGAGGGCTCGAGCACGCCCAGCGCTGCCACGTCTTCCTGGTAGGCGCCGGAGAACCGGTCGGCCAGCGCCTGAATGGGCTCGTCGTTGTCCCTGGCGGCCGCGTTGATCTTGTCGTCGATGTCTGTGATGTTGCGGGCATAGACGACCTCGGGATACGCGGCGCGCAGCAGCCGGTAGAGCACGTCGAAAACCACGGCCGGGCGCCCGTTGCCGATGTGGACGAGGCCGTAGACGGTGGGCCCGCAGACATACATGGTGATGCGCTGGGGGTCGACGGGATCGAACGCTTCCTTGCGGCCGGATTTCGTGTTGTGGAATCGGATGTCCATAGGCGGCTCGCGGTCTGCTCAGACCGGTTCTGACGACACGCTCGCGGTGCCGTTGCTGACGGTCAGGTAGAAGCACGAGGGCCGGTTCGTGTGGCAGGCGGGACCCGTCTGATCCACCACGAGCAGGATGGCATCTCCGTCGCAGTCGAACCGCATTTCCTTGAGCGCCTGCAGATGGCCCGAGGTCTCGCCCTTGCGCCAGAACGCTCCCCGGCTGCGTGACCAGTAGCAGGCGTAACCCTCCTCCAGGGTGCGCTCGACCGCCTCGCGGTTCATCCAGGCGAGCATGAGCACGTCCCGGCTGGTCGCGTCCTGAGCGATGGCGGGCACCAGGCCGTCCGAGTCGAACTTCACCGCGTCGAGCAGCGCGCCGAGGTCGACCTCGTGACCGAGTTCCGCATCCTCGAGGTTCTCGAACATCTCAGCCTCCGAATCTTTCCTGCAGGTAACCAAAGACGGCCCGGATCGCCATCGCCTCGGCGCCCTCGGGCCGGCCGGGGCGTGGGCGGGTATTGAAGGCCATGATGTCGAAATGCACCCACGGAGCCGAGCCCACGAACTTCTCCAGAAACAGAGCGGCCGTGATGGATCCGGCAAACGGTGAGCTTGCCGAGTTCACGGTGTCGGCGACCTTGCTGTTGAGCAGGTAGGCGTAGGGTTGGTGCAGCGGCAGCCGCCACACGGGGTCGTCCCAGAGATTGCCATGCGCGCTGAGCCCGGCGGCCACCTCGTCGTCGTTGCAGAACATGGCTGCGATCTCCGCGCCCACGGCGGAACGGGCCGATCCGGTCAGGGTTGCGAAGTCGACCATGAGCGCCGGTTCGTCCTCGGCGCCGAGGGCGAGGCAGTCGCACATGACCACGCGACCTTCGGCGTCGGTGTTGTCGATCTCCACCGAGATGCCTTTGTAGGTCGGCACCACGTCGCCGGGCCGGTAGGCGTCCGCGCCCACGGCGTTCTCAACGGCGGCGATGAGCACGCGCAGGCGCACGGGCAGGTTGCTCGCCATGATGAGCTGGGCGAGTCCCAGGGCGTTGGCCGCGCCGCCCATGTCCTTCTTCATGAGTCGCATACCCGACGCTGGTTTGATGTCCAGGCCGCCGCTGTCGAAGCACACGCCCTTGCCCACCAGCACGATCAGGGGGGCGTCCGGGTCCCCCCAGGTGATGTCGATGAGGCGCGGCGCGTCCGCTGCCGCTCGCCCGACAGCGTGGATGGCACCAAACCCGCCCTCCAGCAGCTGCTCGCCCACCAGCACCCGGCACTGGGCCTGGTTGGCGTCGGCCACCTGGATGGCTTCGTCGGCGAGATTTCCCGGTAGCATGTCGCCTGCGGGAAGGTTGATGAGATCGCGCACCAGGGTGATGGCGGCATCCATGTTCGCGACGAGGTCCGCGTCGTTGCGCGCAGGGATCAGCAGCTGGGCGGGGACTCTGTCGCGCTCCCGATAGCGGACGAACTGATATGAGCCCAGCGCCCAGCCGAGCAGCTGCAGATCGGAAACCTCGGTTTTCAGCTCGTACACACCCTCGGGGATGCGCGTCGGAAGCCCGCCGAGGGTGGCCAGGTCGTCATTGCCGTCCCAACCGGCCACGAGCTCGGCCGGGTTGCCGTCGGGCCCCGGCAGCCAGGCGAACTCGCCGCTCTTCGCAGCAAACTGGGCACGCCGGACCCAGCTCCGCGCAGACTCCGAAAGCTCGCTTTCGAACGCCTCGAAATCTGCCGTTCTGATGAGCTTGAGGGGCGTTGCCCTCGTGTCGGCTGAGAGGATGAGCGCGTCTGCCATCGGCGCGTCCGGTCGGTTAAAGAGCGAGATGGTCTATGATGGCCTGCCGGTACGCAAGCGGTCTGGGCCATGCCTACGGAAGTCATCACGCATCACCTCGAGCTGACCGAGCCGGATCAGTTCAGGCCAGCGGGCGCTGCTCCGGCTTACGAGCTCAGGCAGGTGGAGCGCCCCACTCCGGAGCTGAATCGCTTTCTTTACGCAACGATTGGTGCGGACTGGTCCTGGTACGAGCGTCTGAGCTGGTCCCGCGCCCGCTGGCTTGCCTTCCTCGACCGGCCGGAGGTAGCCACCTGGATCGCCTGCGTGGACGGCAGCCCCGCCGGCTACTTCGAGCTGGAGGACCAGCCGAACGGGTCCGTGGAGATCTGCTACTTCGGCCTTCTGCCGGCGTTCACCGGTCAGGGCATGGGCGGCGCCCTGCTGTCGGACGCGGTGCGGGCCGCCTGGAATCGGGGTGCGTCCCGGGTGTGGCTGCATACCTGCTCGCTGGACCATCCGTCCGCCCTGGGCAACTACCTGGCGCGCGGTTTTACCCTCTTTGACACCGTCAGGACCATCGAGAATCTTCCCGAGCGCATGCCGGAACCTTGGCCCGGGTGTTCCGGGTCGAGTGAGCGCTCAGATTGATCTGACCGGGATTCGCCCTAACCCCAGGTTGTTGCCCTCCAGGATGCGGTCGGCCCGATAGCTCGAGCGCACCAGAGGGCCCGACGCCACCTCGATGAAACCGCGCTCCAGGCCCCATTGGCGGTAGGCCTCGAACTCGTCCGGATGCACCCAGCGCGCTACCGGCAGATGGTTGCGCGTCGGGCGCAGGTACTGGCCAAGGGTGAGGATGTCGACGCCGTGCTCGCGCAGGTCCTCCATGGCCTGGCGTATCTCGTCGTCCTGCTCGCCCAGGCCGAGCATGAGGCTCGATTTCGTCAGCACGTCGGCGCGCACCCGCTTGGCTTCGGCGAGAACGCGCAGCGTCTGATCGTATCCGGCCCGCGGATCGCGAACCTCCCCGGTCAGCCGCTCCACGGTTTCCAGGTTCTGGGCGAAGACCTCCAGGCCCGAGGTCACCACGGTGGCGACCGCCGCGGCGGATCCGCTGAAATCGGGGGTGAGTGCTTCCACCGCGGTGTCCGGATTGACCGCTTTGATCGCACGGATGCAGGCGGCGTAGTGGCCGGCACCGCCGTCCGGCAGGTCGTCGCGGTCGACGGAGGTCAGCACGACGTAGCGCAGGCCCATCAGACGGACGGACTCCGCTGCGTTGGCGGGTTCGTCCGGATCCAGGCGCCCGCCCGGATTGCCCGTGTCCACCGCGCAGAACCGGCAGGCCCGGGTGCACACCGAGCCCATGAGCATGATGGTGGCCGTGCCGTTGTTCCAGCACTCGCCGATGTTCGGGCAGTGAGACTCCTCGCACACCGTGGCGAGACGGTGCGTCGCGACGGTCTTGCGCACCGCCTGATACCTCTCTCCGCCACCCAGCCGGACGCGCAGCCACGGGGGCTTGGGACCGCTGGCGGGCTCAGCCCGACCGGTTGCTTTCACGCCGTCCTTGATGGCGGTGAAACCCTCGGGCGTGCGGAATTTCTCGCCGCTGACGACTGGTTTGCTCATGGTCGTTAATTGTACCCATAATGCCGCGTCGTTGAGGTGCGGTAACCAATGCAGGAACGTCCGGCAGTCACTTCGCGGGTGCGATGGCTCTACGGGGCCGGTGCCGCAGCTTACGGCGTGAAGGAGAACGGCTTCTCCTATTTCCTGCTCTTCTATTACAACCAGGTGCTCGACCTTCCGGGCGCTTATGCCGGCACGGCCATCCTCATCGCCATGATCTTTGATGCCGTCTCGGACCCCCTGGTGGGCGTCTGGTCGGACAATACCCGCTCGCGCTGGGGACGCCGCCACCCCTTCATGTATGGCGCCGCTCTGCCGGTGGCGGTGATCTACTTCTTTCTCTGGAACCCGCCGGACCTCACCGAGTTCCAGCTGTTTGTCTACCTCACGGTGGCCTGCGTGTTGGTGCGCTTCTTCGTCACCCTTTACGAGATCCCATCCAGCGCCATCGTGGCCGAGCTCACTGACGACTACGACGAACGCACCCGGCTTCTCAGCTACCGCTACATGATGGGCTGGTTTGGCGGGCTCGGCATGGCGGTGCTGAACTGGGGCGTGTTCATGGTGGTCTGGGGAGAGGCTGGCGAAACCACGTTCCGGGTCTACGGTGCGGTGGGCGCGGTGATCATGTTTGTCGCCATCGTGGGCTCGTCCCTCGGCCTGCACCGTTACATACCGCACCTCCACCCGCCGCCGGAACGAACTTCCTACCGGGTCCGCCAGCTTGCCGGCGACCTCGTGGAGACGATCAGCAATAGGAATTTCGCTGCTCTGTTCTTCGCTGGCCTGTTCGCGGCGGTGGGCGCCGGCGTAGCGACGAACTTCGACACGTACGTCATCACCCACTTTTGGGAATTCGAGGCGGAGCAGTGGCGCTGGGTGATCATCTCGCTGTTCGTCTCGGCGCTCATCCCCATGTATCTGGCGCCGCTGATTACCCGGCGTTGGGACAAGAAGCGAAGCGCGTTGGGCATTTACGCCTTCCAGATCGTGTTTGCAGCTCTGCCCATCCTGCTGCGCCTGGCGGGCTGGTTCCCGGACAACGAAAGCCCCTGGACCTACCCGCTGATCTGGGCACATGCAGTCGTCAACGTCGTGGTGATCGTGATGTTCGGCGTCATCCAGAGCTCCATGCTGGCGGACGTGGTGGAGCACAGCCAGGCGTCCACTGGTCGACGCGAGGAGGGGCTGTTCTTCGCGGCGCGCTCGTTTGCCCAGAAGGCGACCTCCGGGGTCGGCGCGTTCATCGCCGGGCTTGCTCTGGACTGGATCGAGTTCCCCCGGGGCGCGACGCCAGGAACGGTGCAGGACGAGGTGATCTGGGACCTCGGCTTCATCTACGGCCCCGCACTCATGATTTTCTACGTGCTGGCGCTGGTCTCGATCGGTTTTTATCGAATTTCGCGTCAAGGACACGATCGCCGCGTGGGCGAGCTGCGCTCGGGTACCATGCGCTCGTCCGGGGGTGTGGAGGAATCGTGATGAATGATCGGCCCGTGGTCGTGACTGGCGGTGCGGGCGGAATCGGCAGCGCCATCGTTGCCCGCCTGGTTGAAGACGGCCACCCGGTGGCCGTCCTCGACCTGCATCCGGCGGCGGCTCCTACGGCCGGCGCACCGGGCTCGGTGTTCTCGTACCCCTGCGACATCGCCGACCTCGACGCTGTGGAGCAGGCGGTCGCCGAGTTCGAGGCAGAGGCGGGCGTGCCCTTCGGGCTCGTCAACAACGCTGGCTGGGATCAGGCCCTGCCGTTTCTGGAGACGGGCCCGGATTTGTGGGAGAAGGTGATCGACGTGAACCTGCGCGGTCCGGTGAACGTCACCCACGCCGTGCTGCGCAGGCTCGCGGAAGCTGGCCGCGGCCGGGTAGTCAGCATCGCCTCGGACGCCGGCCGCGTGGGCTCCTCGGGAGAGGCCGTCTACTCCGCGTGCAAGGGCGGCATCATCGCCTTCATGAAGACCCTGGCGCGCGAGCATGCACGCCAGGGCATCACGTTCAACTCCGTCTGTCCTGGCCCCACCGACACGCCGCTGCTCGACTCCTTCGACGAGTCCGGCCGTCTGGCCGAGGCGCTCGAGCGGGCCATCCCCATGCGGCGGCTTGGACGGCCCGAGGATTTCCCGGGGCTCGTGGCCTTCCTGCTCAGTGACGAGGCGTCGTTCATCACCGGCCAGACCGTGAGCGTCTCGGGAGGGTTGTCGATGCAGGGGTGACCTACCCCTCCTCCTGAAACTGCAGAGAGTGGAGCGTGTGATAGAGCCCCTCGCGAGCGAGCAGCTCCGAATGGGTGCCGAGCTCCACCACCCGTCCGCCCTGAAGAACCAGCACCCGGTCGGCTTCCTGAATGGTCTGCAGGCGATGGGCGATGATGATTGAGGTGCGACCCGCGGTGAGCTTGCGCAGGGCGTCCTGAATCAGGAGCTCGGTCTCGGTGTCGATGCTGGCGGTCGCCTCGTCGAGCACGAGGATCTCGGGATCCGCGGCCAGCACCCGGGCGAAGGCCAGCAGCTGGCGCTGGCCCTGGGACAGATTCTGACCGCGCTCGGAGAGCTCGCTGTCGTACCCGCGGGGCAGGTCGCTGATGAAGCCGTGGGCGTTGACGCGGCGGGCGGCTTCCTCGGCGCGCTCCCGGGTGATCCGATCGTCGCCCAGGGCGATGTTGTCGAAGACGGTGCCGGAGAAGATGTGGAAGTCCTGCAGCACCACGCCGATGCGCCGGCGCAGGTCCCGCGTGTGGATGCGGTTCAGGTCGATCCCGTCTAGAAATATCTGACCGTCGTCGAAGTCGTAGAATCGCCCGAGCAGGCGAATCAGGGTGCTCTTGCCTGAACCGGTAGGTCCCACGATGGCCAGCTTCTCTCCCGCCGCAATCTCGAACGAGACGTCGTCGAGAATCTGAACGTCGGGATCGTAGCCGAAGTTCAGATGCCGGAAAGCGACTTCGCCCCGCAGCCGGCGCGGCAGGTCGACGGGATCGGCGGGCTCGTGAATTTTCTCGTCCCAGTCCAGGGCCTGGAAGATGCGCTCGCCGCTGGCCATGGCCCGGAACAGGATGTTCGTCTGCTCGCCGAGGACCACGATAGGATGGAATAGCATGTCGATGAACCGGGTGAACAGAATCACCGCGCCCAGGGTCATCTCGTTCTGGACCGCCGCGCCGCCGCCGTACCAGACGATCACCCCCAGGGCCAGGTGCGCCATGCTGTCGTTGAAGGCGCCGTAGAGGGTCTCGAAGCGCGTCGTTCTGAGCTCGTGACCGCGATTCTCCTCGTTGATCCTGGTGTACCGGTCCATGTTGTAGCGCTGCCGCTCGGAGAGCTGCACCACCTGCAGGCCTGCCAGGTTTTCCTGCATGTTCTGGTTCAACGCGGACAGCGACATGCGCACCATCCGGAACAGGCGACGCGTCGCCCGGCGGAAATAGAACGTCACGCTCCCCATGATGGGCAGCGCGAGAAGCAGCATCAGGGTGAGCTCGACGTCGATGGCCAGCATGATGGCCAGCGCTACGAAGAAGGGCACGAACTCGCCGATCAGCGAGCCGAGCCCGCGCAGGAGCTCGTAGAGGGCTTCGATGTCATTGGTCACCCGCGTCATCACCCGACCCACCGCGACGCGGTCGTAGAACGAGGAGGGTCTGGTTTCGAGGTGCCGAAACAGATCCAGGCGTAAGTCTCTCAGGCCGTTGATCACGGAGGAGATCAGGGTCATGCGGTGAGCGTGGCCGGCCGCCGCCCAGGCGATCTGCAGCCCGGCATACAAAAGGCACGCTGCCAGCAGGGGATGAACCGCGAGGGTCCCGGCCAGCCACTCGGTCAGCTCCACCATGCCGAGATCGGGCGCGAGCGGATCGGTCTCGCCCCGGATCAGGTGGTCGATCACCACCAGCGAGATGATGATGGGCATGAGCACCTGGAGGGTCGACGCCAGCAGCACCAGCACCGCGCTGACCCCGAATGTCAATCGGTAGGGGCGCAGCCATTTCAGAAGGCGTCGCAGAAGCGACAGGTTCAGCACCGCGCCGGAGAGCTCGGCGTCGAACATGGAGTAGTCGCGCCGGTCGGGCGTTCGGGTCTGGCTGGCCGCCGTCACGTGGTCGCCCCGATCAGGTCGTAGTCCGCGTCGCCGGCGCCCTCGCGCTGAATTCGTTCGAGCTCGGCGTACTGCCCGCCTTTTACCAGAAGCTCCTCGTGGGTGCCCGACTCGACGATGCGGCCGGCGTCCATGACCACGATGCGGTCGGAGTGCCGGGCGGTTGACACCCTGTGCGACACCAGGATCGTCGTCTGCCGCCGCCGCAGCCGGCGCAGCTCGCGCAGGATGTGCTCTTCCGTCTCGGTGTCCACGCTTGAAAAGCAGTCGTCGAGTATGAGCACGGGTGCTTCGCGGATGAGCCCGCGGGCCAGCGTGGCGCGCTGCTTCTGGCCGCCGGACAGCGTTACTCCGCGCTCGCCGACCACGGTGTCGAGCTGCTCTGGGAACTCCTCGATGGTTTCCTTCAGGTCCGCCGAGGTTGCCGCTTCCCAGATCTTCTCCACCGACCGGCCCGGGTCATCGTAGGTGAGGTTGTCGCGCAGGGGCTCGCCGAACAGGAAGGCGTCCTGAGGCACCATGGCGACCTGGGATCTCAGCTGTGCAAGCGGATAGTCGCGGACGTCGTGCCCGTCGATGAGAATCGTTCCGGGCGGAGTGTCCAGCAGCCGCACGATCTGTTTGAGCAGCGTCGTCTTGCCCGATCCGACCCTGCCCATGATCGTCACGGATTCGCCCCGGGGGACGCTCAGCGAAACGTCGTCGAGGGCCGGGCGGCGGCCCGCGTCGTAGGCGAACGTCAGGTCGCGGATCTCCACGTCACCCCGGATCAGCGGGGGCGTCGATCCGCTCGGCGCGTCGGCGATCTCGGGGGACAGGGTGATCACCTCGAACAGCCGGTCGCTGGCCACGGCCGCCCGCTGGAAGAGGTTGACGATGAAGCCGGCCACGCGGAACGGCTGGACGACCATGTTCACGTACATGAAGAAGGCGACCAGTTCGCCCACGCTCATGGCGCCATCCAGCACCAGGAAGCCGCCGTAGCCGAGGATCGTGACGGAGCAGATGGCGGCAAGGGAGGGCATCCAGGCGGCCATGAGCGAGTTGATCTGGGACTGCCGGTAGAAGGCGTTGGCGTACTGCTGGTTGGTCCGGCCGAAGCGGTTGACCTCGTTCTCCTCCTGAACCATGGCCTGGATGGTGCGGATTCCGGAAAGGTTCTCCTGCACATGGGCACCCAGGTCGGACAACCTGTCCTGAACGTCCTTCGAGGCGGCGCCCATCTGGCGGGCGGACCAGCTTGCGTAGAAGAACACCAGGGGCAGCGGCGGAAGCAGCAGAAGGGTGAGCGACGGGGACAGGTAGAGCATGAAGCCGAAGCCCACCAGCGTTGCGTAGACCAGGATGACCATGAGGATCGTGCCCATGGCAATCAGTCGCTGGATCAGGCCGATGTCGGCGACCGCTCGGGTCATCATGTCGCCGATGGTGTAGCGCGTGAAGAACCGGACGCCCTGTTCCTGCAGGGATTCGTACAGAGCCTGACGCAGATCGAAGGCTACGTNNCCCTGCTGCTGGAGAGATTCGTACAGGGCCTGCCGCAGATCGAACGCCACGTGCTGGCCGACGCTGCGTACCGAGTAGCGGGCGTAGGTGACCACGAGGTAGCGGCCTATCACCGCACCGGCGATCCCCAGCACGGGGGTCGCCATGTCCGCGTTGCCGGCGGAAATCCGATCGATGCCCGTGGCCACGAAGATGGGCACCAGGGCTTCGAAGAGGCGCGCGATGCCGAACGCGCAAATGCCCGTACCCAGGCGGAGCCGGTACGGGAAAATGAACGACTTCAGACGGGTCAGCGATCGGATCATCGGTGGGGCGCGGCCGCGGCTGCGTTAAAAGCTGGCGTTGTGGGGCACCCTGGGGAACGGGATGGCGTCGCGGATGTTTTCCATCCCCGTCATGTACAGCACGAGCCTCTCCAGCCCGAGCCCGAACCCGGCGTGGGGTGCGGTGCCGTAGCGGCGAAGATCCCGGTACCACCACAGATCGTCGCCGATGCCCTGTTCCGCCATGCGCGCGTCGAGCACGTCCAGGCGCTCTTCCCGCTGGCTGCCGCCGATGATCTCGCCGACGCCGGGCACGAGCACGTCCATGGCGGCCACGGTTGCGTCGTCGTCGTTCACGCGCATGTAGAACGCCTTTATGCTCTTGGGATAGTTGACCACCACCACCGGGCCGCCCACGTGCACCTCGGTGAGGTAACGCTCGTGCTCGGACTGCAGGTCGAGGCCCCACTGCACGGGGTACTCGAACTTCTGATCAGCGCCTTCGAGAATCTTGACGGCATCGCCGTAGTCGATGCGCTCGAAGGGCGTTTCGATGACGTGCTCCAGGCGGCTGATGGCCTGCTCGTCGACACGCTCCGCAAAGAAGCTCATGTCGTCAGGGCAGGTGTCCAGCACCTGGCGGCAGACGGCCTTCAGGAAGTCCTCGGCCAGATCGGCGTTGGCGTTCAGATCGGCGAAGGCGATCTCCGGCTCGATCATCCAGAACTCCGCCAGGTGCCGGCTGGTGTTCGAGTTCTCTGCCCGGAAGGTCGGGCCGAACGTGTACACCTTGTTCAGGGCCAGGCAATAGCTTTCCAGGTTCAGCTGGCCCGAGACGGTCAGAAAGGTCTCGCGACCGAAGAAGTCGTCGTCGAACGGGTTGCCCCCCTCGGCCATCGCCCGGTTGGCGATGTCCAGCGTCGAGACGCGAAACAGCTCGCCGGCACCCTCGCAGTCGCTGGCGGTGATGATCGGCGTGTTGACCCAGACGAAGCCGTTGGTGTTGAAATACCCGTGCACTGCCTGAGCGACCGCGTTGCGCACCCGCGCGATGGCTCCGAAGGTATTGGTACGGGGCCGCAGATGGGCGACGTCCCTGAGGTACTCGAAGGTATGGCGCTTCTTGGCGATTGGGTAGGTTTCGGGATCGTCTATCCATCCCACCACCTCGACCTCCGTCGCCTGGATCTCCCGGTCCTGGCCGCGCCCCTGAGACTCCACCAGGGTGCCCGTGATGCGCACCGAGCAGCCGGTGCCGAGATGCTCGACCTCACGCTCGTAGTTGGGAAGCGCCGCGTCGGCCACCGCCTGAATGGTGTCGAAGCAGGACCCGTCGCTGACGTGCACGAAGGAGAACCCGCCCTTCGACGTCCGCCTCGATCTGACCCAACCCTCGATGGTGACCTCTGCTCCGACGCGAACGCGATGGGCGAGGATATCTTTGATGGTGTCGGTCATCGGCACGGCAGCTCAGGCAGGGACAAGGGACACTGGAATGATAATGGAATTGGCCGGGCCTTGGATAATTCCTCACGGGTCGCGGTCATAATGAGGTATGCGTAATCTCATCATCGTCCTGGCTGTGATGCTGGTGCTGCTCGGCGGCCTGTGGCTGGCATTTGACCGCGAGGTTGGCGAGCAGGAGATACCCATCTCGGGAGCCGAGCCGGTGCCTGTGCCGGATTCGCGCTCTGCGGTGCCGGCCTCACGTCCGTCGGCGACGCCGGCTGCAGAAGCGGAGATCGTGCTGCCCGAGCTCGATGCGAGCGATCCTTTCCTTCGGGAACGGCTGGCCGGCGCAGATGTGCCGGAAGGCTGGCTCGATCGTGAGGATCTCGTCCGCCGCCTGGCCGTGGCCATCGAGAACGCCGGCCGGGGAGAGTACCCGCGGCGTCAGCTCGGCTTTCTCGCGCCGCTGGGCAAATTCCAGGTGGTCGAACGAGAGGGCAGGCTGTTCGCGGACCCGTCCAACTACCGGCGCTTCGATAAGCACATCGACGTGCTGGAAGGCATGGACCCCGAGACCGCTGCCGAGCTGCTGATCCTCATCGAGCCCCTGCTCACCGTGGCCATGCGCGAGCTTGGCAGCGATGCTTCGGTGTCCGGACAGATCGATGCTGCCATTGCCGAGGTGATGGCGGTGCCCGAGATCGATGGCCAGGTGGAGCTCGTCCGGCCTAAGGTCCTCTACGAGTACGCGGACCCCGCCCTGGAAGCCCTCTCGCCCCTGCAGAAGCAGGTGCTCCGACTAGGCCCGGACAATGTGGCGCGCCTCAAGCGCTATCTGGACGAGGTGGGGAGGGCGCTGCAGGGGGATGCGAGCGATGGGTAGCCCGACGCCGATCAGCCGATGTCCAGCGTGCGGGTAGCCTGAAACTTGTCCAGGCTGACGGTGGACTTGAAGGGGCTGCGTTCCTCGATGTACTCGATGTCCTGGCGTACGTGCTCGCGCTCCTCGTCCAGGTAGCGGGCAACGGCATCGCGGAAGCCGGCGTCGGCGATCCAGTGGGCGCTGTAGGTGGGGCACGGTAGATATCCCCGAGCGACCTTGTGCGGGCCCTGGGCGCCGGCCTCCACCCGTTTAAGACCCCGCTCGATGGCGAAGTCGATGGCCTGGTAGTAGCAGGCCTCGAAGTGCAGAAAGGGGTGATGCTCAATGCAGCCCCAGTTGCGACCGTAGAGCGCTTCCCCGCCGATGAAGTTGAGCGCGCCCGCGACGTAGCGTCCGTCCCGCTTGCACATGATCAGCAGCACGTCGTCGGCCATGGTCTCGGTGACGAGGCTGAAGAATTGTCGGGTCAGGTAGGGCGATCCCCACTTTCGAGACCCGGTGTCCATGTAGAACCGGTAGAAGACGTCCCAGTGGGATTCCCGAAGGTCGCTCCCGGTCAACCAGTCGATCTCGATGCCGTTGGCGAGGGCGTCCCGGCGTTCGCGCCGGAGGTTCTTGCGCTTCTTCGAGGAGAGGTCGGCCAGAAAGTCCTCGAAGTCCGCATAGCCCGCGTTGTGCCAGTGGAACTGCTGGTCCATGCGCCGAAGGAATCCCAGCTCGCCAGCGATCTGCCACTGGGTCTCAGGCAGGAAGGTGACGTGCAGGGACGAGACCTTGATCTCTGCCGCCACCTGCGCGCAGGCGCCGAGCAGCGCCCGCTCGGTCTCGGGCCGTGAGGCACTGTCCTGGTCGGCGGCCAGCACCCGGCGCCCGGTGGCCGGCGTGAACGGAACGCTGACCTGCAGCTTTGGGTAGTAATCGCCACCGGCCCGATGCCAGGCGTCTGCCCAGGCGTAGTCGAAGACGTACTCCCCCTGGGAGTGGTTCTTCACGTACATGGGCACCACGCCCAGAATTCGGTCGGCTTCCTCGAGGACCAGGTGAAAGGGTTGCCAGCCTGTCCCGGCCGTGGCGCTGCCGCTTTGCTCCAGGGCAGCGAGGAACTCGTGGCGCAGGAACGGATCGTGCGGCACGCCGCCGCCCGGGATTGCGCACCGGTTCCAGTCCCCGGCTGGTATCTCGTCGATGCTGTGCAGAATTCGCGCGGTGCGGGCAGTCAATCAGGTCTCCTTCGCCGCCAGTTTAACCGCTCGCCGCCACCCGCGCTGCCTTCCTCCGGGCACGTTGGCCACGACGCGCCGTCCGGGACCCGCTGTCCGCGAGACGCTTCAGAAGATACCGGCTTCGAGCCCGGCGGCCAGGGCGAGGCCGAGCTCCTCGCAGCTCAAGACGTGCTCGGCGGTGATCTCGCCCCGGGCGATCACGGGCTCCTGGACCTCCTTGAAGGGGTAACCGTTCGCGATCCGCCGGATGGCGCTCAGCGCGCCGGTACCGTCGTTGCCGGCGCTGATGAAGATCGCGTAGGGCAGGGAGAGAATCTTTCCCTCCACGGGATAGAACGTCCGGTCGAGAAAGTCCTTCATCCCGCCCGACATGTAGCCGAAGTTTTCGGGCGTGCCTAGCAGCAGGCCGTCCGCCCAGAGGAGGTCTTCCGGGCCCGCGCTCTGCGCCTTCAGCAGGCGGACCTCGACCTCGCCTATCAACTCGTTGCTGGCGCCCCGGAGCGCGGCCTCGGCGAGCTTCCCGGTATGGCCGGTCTGCGTGTGGTAGACGATGAGAAGATGCTTCATCGGCGGGCGGTAGGCAGGCGAGGTTGGTGGGCCGTCGAGTATACTGACGCCTTTTCAGAAGTTCGATCGTGACCCAGCTCGACGACATCAGGCAAGCCCGCCAGCGCATCTGCGGCCAGATTGAGCTGACGGCCTGCAGCCACTCGGCCACGCTGTCGGCGGTGTCGGGCGCGGACGTCTACCTGAAGTTCGAAAACCTGCAGTTCACCGCCTCGTTCAAGGAGCGCGGCGCGCTCAACCGATTGCTCCAGCTGACGGACGAGCAGCAGCGGCTGGGGGTGGTGGCCATGTCGGCGGGCAATCACGCCCAGGCCCTGGCCTATCACGGCAAGCGTCTGGGCATTCCGACCTGCATCGTCATGCCCCGTTTCACGCCGAACGCCAAAGTCGAGCAGACGCGCGTTCACGGCGCGGACGTCATCCTGCACGGCGCTGAGTTCGACGAGACGCTGGCGTTCACCGAAGGGCTCGCGGAAGAGCGCGACCTGACCCTGGTTCACCCATTTGACGATCTGGAGGTCATTGCCGGCCAGGGCACCCTGGGGCTGGAGCTCGTCGAGCAGGTTCCTGGGCTGGAGGCGGTGCTGGTCCCGGTCGGGGGCGGAGGGTTGATCGCGGGTGTTGCCACCGCGGTGAAATCAATGCGGTCCGAGGTGGAGGTGATTGGCGTTCAGGTAGAGCGGTTCGCTTCGGTCTTCGCAGCTTTCCATGGCCGCGAGGTGCCGCCGGGCCCGCCCGCGACGGTGGCCGAAGGGATCGCCGTGCGCGCGCCGGGCGAGAACACCATGCCGCTCATCCGGCGGCACGTGGACGACGTCGTCCTCGTCTCCGAGGAGCAGGTCGAGCAGAGCATCTTCAAGCTGCTGGAGATCGAGAAAACCGTGGTCGAGGGAGCGGGGGCCACCAGTCTGGCCGCCCTGCTGGCCGAACCGGACCGCCTGGCCGGCCGCCGGGTGGCCTGCGTGCTCAGCGGCGGCAACATCGACATGATGATGCTTTCGTCGGTGGTTCAGCGCGGGCTGGTGCGCAGCCGACGCCTCGTTCGGCTGAGCGTCGAGATACCCGACGTGCCCGGGGCGCTCGGTGAGCTCACCCGGGTGGTGGGCGCTCTGGACAGCAACATCGTTGATATTGCCCATCAGCGGGCCTTCGGCGGTTCGTCGGTCAGGGCCACCCGGGTGGATCTGGTTCTGCAGATGCGCGGTGAGGAGCAGGCGGACGAGGTTGTCCGGGAGCTCGAGGCGCGCGGTTATGAATGTGCCCGCGGCGATTGATTCTCATCGGCACGCCTTCGGGTGCCGGGGTATATTCATCGGCATCGGGACGGAAAAGCTTTTTGGCGGGGAGGTGGCATGCGCGTAAACGAACCCAGGATACCTGCGCTCGAGCAGAGCGAGTGGAGCGAGGCGGCCCGGGAGATCATGGAACCCATGGTGGCCCAGGATCGGGTGTTCAACATCTTCAGAACGCTCTCGAACCACCCGGACCTGATGCGCCGCTGGATGGTGTTCGCGAACCACATTCTGGGGAAGTCGACCTTGCCCGTCCGGGAGCGCGAGCTGGTGATTCTGAGGATCGGCTACCTGTGCCAGTCGGGGTACGAGTGGGGGCAGCACGTGCGGATCGCGGAGGAAGCGGGAATGACCGCAGAGGAAATCCGCTCGGCGAAAACCGGGCCGGATACCCCGGGGCTTTCCGATCTGGACCGCCTGCTCTTAAAGGCCACCGACGAGCTCCACGGGGATGCTCACGTCAGCGACGAGACCTGGGACGCGCTCGCCGAACACCTCACCACCCAACAGCTCATGGACCTGGTCTTCACCGTGGGGCAGTACAACCTGGTGTCCATGGTGCTCAACAGCTTCGGGGTTCAGCTGGACGAGGGGCTCCCGGGCTGGGATGTATAGGCATGCGAGGCTTTATCCGGTTGATTTAGGCAATTAAATATACTAAAAAGCCGAAACGTCGGGTTTTCCCAAACCTTGAGAGACCCAGGCGGTCTAAATGGTGTAGATAGGTATCTGTTTTGTCACCGAGCGTAACAAAGTGGTTGACTGGAAAGAGGCTATTTTGGAGTATTCTGATGACTGTGGCACACGAACGTAAAGGCTCCGAGGATCGTCGCCACCGAGGATCAGAAGGGGTCGGGCGCTTCAAAAGCGCTGGCACCCACACAGAGAGTCGTGCCGGGCAGTCGGCTGTGACGATGACATGAAAGGGAGTGTCGCAGAGTATGCTATATCTTAACGGGGCAATCGGTTGCATCTTCATCGTGATCGCTTTGCTGCATGCGCCGCATCCTGCCCCGTTCAGCTGGGCTCCCTACCTGGGTGCAGCTCTCCTTGCCCTGATTTCCTGTCGCCGCGAGATCAGCACGGCGCTGGCCCGGGCGCTCGCCGTCCTGACCATGATTTCCATGTTCTATTTCTTTGCCGCCTTCTTCGTGCACGCACCGAGGCTGGCCGCAGACTGGTACCTGCAACAGGAAGGTTGGGACGCGGTCTGCGAGATCCTCGCCGCGTTTGCAATGATCCCGCTCCTGTCCGATTTCAGCTGCAGGCTGAAAGCCGAGTGCCGCGAAGCCCGCGCGGCTCGCCGCGCCTTCTTCTCGGTGCCGAGCAACATCCAGCCTCATCGTTAGCGTAAGCGCTGGCGGCGCGTCACCATGCAGTTCCGCCCCCGCCGATCCGTGCTCTACATGCCCGGCGCCAACGCGCGGGCCTTGGAGAAGGCCAAAGGGCTTCCCTGCGACGCCATCATCTTCGATCTCGAAGACGCCGTAGCCGTCGACGCCAAGACCGCGGCCCGCGATCAGGTGGCTCGTGCCCTGGGCGACGGTGGTTACGGATACCGGGAGATCATCGTTCGGGTCAACGGCCTGGATACCGGGTGGGGTCTTGACGACCTCACGGCGGTGGTTGGCCTGGCCGTGGACGCCCTGCTGTTTCCCAAGGTCGAAACCCCGGAGCAGGTTGCGGCCATCATCGAGGCGCTGGACGCGGCTGGCGGCAACAGGCTGCCGGTGTGGCTGATGATCGAAACGCCGGCCGGTGTTTTGAACGCCCGAGCGGTCGCCGCAGCGTCGCCCCGTGTTCGCTGCCTTGTCATGGGCACCAGCGATCTGGTCAAGGAGCTCCGGGGCCGACACACGCCCTCACGGAGCAACCTGAGTTTTGCCCTCCAGCGGTGCGTGCTCGCGGCCCGGGAGGCCGGGATCGACATCCTCGACGGTGTGCACCTGGACTTCCGGAACGCGGAGGCGTTTCGCCAGGCCTGCGAGCAGGCTCGCGATATGGGGTTTGATGGCAAGACACTGATTCATCCGACGCAGATCGAGGCGGCCAATGACGTGTTCGGCTATGGGGCGGGAGACGTGGACCATGCCCGCGCGGTGATTGCCGTCTGGGAGACCGCGCAACGGGAAGGGAAGGGGGTTGCCGTCCTCGACGGGCAGCTCATCGAAAATCTGCATGCGGCGGAGGCAGAACGGGTGCTCGCTTTCGCGGCTGCGCTCAGCGACCGCTGAGAGCGTTCCGTCCGTCTATCCGGGCATCGCGGGCTAACCGCAGAGGGCGCGCACCTTGGGCATGATGTCGGTGAGGTAGGCGTCGAGCGTTTCCTCGTTCCAGGGCGCACGCAGGGCGATGTTTATCTCGTCCGCGCCGGCATTCACATACTCCATGATCCGGTCGACGGCCGCCTCCGGCGTGCACAGCAACGCGCCCTCGGCGACCCGTTCGGCCATGGGGCCCCAGTCGCGCTGGAGCGCTTCGCGCTGCGCCTCCAGGTCCTGGGCATCCATCCCCAGATTGAACATCACGTTCGCCGCGCGACGCAGAGAGGTGGGATCCCGCGCCTCTTCCTCGCACCAGTGATTGAGAACCTCGTTGACCCGAACGAACTCCTCGGGAGAGAGATAGGCTGCGTTCCAACCGTCCGCGTAGTCGGCGACCAGCTTCAGCGTGCGCTTCTCGCCCACCCCGCCGATCCAGATCGGCAGCCGCTCCTGCACCGGTTTGGGCAGACAGCTGGCATCGTCCACCTGATAGTGCTTGCCGGAGAAGCTGGTGCGATCCTGCGTCAGCATCCCGCGGATGATCTGGGCGGCTTCCTCCAGCATGTCGAGCCGGGTGCCGATGTCCGGGAACGGATAGCCGTAGGCCGAGGCCTCCCACACGTGCCAGCCGGCCCCGATACCGAGCTCGAACCGCCCGCCCGTGATGTGGTCCAGCGTCGTCGCGGCCTTTGCGAGCAAAGCGGGGTTGCGGTAACCCACGTAAAAGACGAGGCAGCCGATTCGGGCATTGCGCGTCTCCGCCGCGAGCGCGCCGAGCGTGGTCAATGCTTCGAAGTGCGGTTCGGAGCCGCCCTTTGGCGGGGCCTCGTAGAAGTGGTCCCACGCGGAAATCCAGTCCACGCCGTTGTCATCGAGCTTGCGCCACAGCGCGCGTAAGTCGGTCATGGCCATGTTTTGCTGGCCCACGTGGACGCCCAACGAGATGCTCATCCTTGCCTCTATTGGTTCAGTGCCGGCAGGATACATGAGCCGGGGGGTTGACGGAATTCGCCGAGCCGCCGCAGCACGCACGGCGGAGGGTTGCCGCCGATCCTCACGAACTGATACATCTTTGCATCAAGCGGTTACAAAATCGATGAGCCGTTCGGGCAGCTTTATCGGAACTCTTACGCCGTATATCGGACAAAGTTTAGTGACAGCCGAGCCATTTGCTATAACAGCTTTCGAACGGTTTGGAGATGATGTCCAGCGTCAAGCAGGCATGAAGGCAAAGCGTTCGAAACGGTTCTGAGTACCCCGGCGGCAAACTCCCCTCCCCTCCCCAATCCCTTGCCGCCGGGGTCTTTTCTTTCTGGGGTATTGCCATCCCCGATTCGGCGAGGCTGGTGCGGCAAAGCCGTTCGGGTCAGGCTCGGCTCGGTTGGCGGGTCCGGCTCGCCAGGTTTCGCAACTGCGCTGCCAGATGCTTGAGCTGGTGCGGTAACGCCAGCAGGGCGGGCGTGGCGATCAGCGTAAGGAGCGTTGCGAACGTGAGCCCCGAGACGATGGCCTGGGAGAGAGGAACCCAGAAACCGGAAAGCTGGCCGCCGTAGATGATGTTGCGATTCACCAGGTCGATGGAGAGGTTGCTGGCCAGGGGCAGCAAACCGAAGATGGTCGTTACCGTGGTCAGCATGACCGGACGCAGCCGCTGGGCACCGGTGCGGACGATGAGCGTCACGTAGTCCAGATCCGGGTGCTCGCGCCGGAGATGGTTGTAGGTATCGATGAGGACGATGTTGTTGTTCACCACGATGCCCGCCAGGGCGACGATGCCGACCCCGGTGAGGATGGCGCTGAAGGGCGCCTGCAGGATGATGAGGCCCAGCAGCACGCCGGCGGTGGACATCACCACGGCGACCAGAATCAGCGTGCTCTGGTAGATGCTGTTGAATTGGGTCACCAGCAGCACGAACATGAGCAAGAGCGACAGGCCGAAAGCGACCTGAACGAACGCCAGGGACTGCGCCTGCTCCTCGTTGGCCCCGCGGAAGTCGATCTCCAGGTCCGGATCGAAAGCCTGGGCGCTCAGCCACTCCCCGATCAGCTTGACCTGGTCGTCGGCCAGCACGCCATCGGCGACGTTGGCGCGAATGAACTCCACGGGGATGCCATCGATTCGCTGGAACGTGTCCACGTTGGGCGCGGGTTCCCGCTTCACGAAGTTGGAGATGGGCACGAGACCGTTGGTGGTGCTGATCTTTAGCTCGTCCAGGGCGCCGATGCCGCGGGCGTCGCTCGGATACCGCACGCGGATGTCCACCGCGTCGTCTGCGCGGTCGGGGCGGTACTCGCCGACCTTCACGCCGTTGGTGACCAGCTGCACGGCGATGCCGACCTGGGAAACGTCTGCACCGTACAGCGCGGCTTGAGCCCGATCTACCGAGAGCTTCCACTCGATGCCGGGCAGGGATCTCGTGTCGTCGATGTCCAGCAGCGCTGGCAGGGTTTCCATGTAGGCACGAACACGGGCGACGGCAGGCTCGAGCAGGTCGCGGTCGTAGGAGGAAAACTGGATTTGAATGGGCTTACCGACCGGTGGTCCCTGCTCCAGCTTCTGCACCTCGACGGCGATGCCGGCCAGGCCTGCGGTGCGCTGGCGAATCTCCCTGAAGATCTCCGCGCCCTTGCGGTCGCGCTCGCTTTCGGGATGAAGCTCCAGAAACATCGAGCCCACCCGGTCGAATCCGGCGCGGGTGGAGCCGCCGCTCAGCAGGGTGTAGGTATTGATGCTGCGAATGCCCGGCACCTCGAGGATCTCGCGCTCCACCTCGCGGACCAGAGCGTCGATCTCGTCGGCGGACAGGTTGCCTCTGGCGCGCACGGCGACCTGGGCGAACTGGGGATCGGCGTCCGAGAAGAACACCATGCCTTTGCCGTAGGCGCCGTACCCCCAGAAGATCGTCCCCAGCACGACCAGGATGACGGACAGGGTCGCCAGGGCATGCCGGCTGGTCACCGCCAGCAGCCGCGCATACCAGCCGGTCACGGAATTCAGCCGGGTGGGATCGCCGTCCTCCAGCTCGTTAAGCGTCTGCTGCGCCTTGGCGTCGCGGGCGCCCGCTCTGCCGAACAGGGATCCCAGCACGGGGCCGAATATCAGCGCGTAGATCAGCGAGCCGGACAGGACCGTGAAGACGGTGACGGGCAGATAGCGCATGAACTTGCCCGGGATGCCCGGCCAGAACATCAGCGGCAGGAAGGCTGCCAGAGTGGTCGCCACCGACGCGGTCACTGGCCAGAACATCCGCTTGGCGGCCATGGCGTAAGCGGCCCGGCGCTCGAAGCCTTCGGTCATCTTGCGGTCCGCGTACTCGCTCACCACGATCGCGCCATCGATGAGCATGCCCAGGCCGAGCAGCATGCCGAACATGACCATGAAGTTGAACGTGTAGCCCAGCAGGTAGATGAAGATCAGGGAGAACAGGAACGACACCGGGATCCCCAGCCCGACGATCAAGCCGCTGCGGAAGCCCATGGCCGCGACCACCAGGACCATCACCAGTGCCAGCGCGGTCAGGATATTGCCCTGCAGCTCGGTGACCTGACCCTCCGCGAAGGGCCCCTGATCCTGGGAGAAGAAGACGTCGACCCGGCTCGGCAGATCGGGTCGGTGCCGGTCCACCACGGCCTTGACCGCGTCGATGGTGTCGATGATGTTTGCGTTAGCGCGCTTGGTAATCTGCAGTGACAGTGCGGCGTTGCCGTTCACGCGTGCGTAGTTGGTCCGGTCCTTGAAGGTGCGCCGCACCACGGCGACGTCCGACAGGGTCACAACCGTGTCTCCGCTCGCTTTCACGGGCAGGTCGAGGACGTCCTCGGCTTCCTCGATGATGCTTGGAATCTTGACGGCGAACCGCCCCTCGCCGGTATCGATGCTCCCCGCCGGGATGAGCCGGTTGTTGCGAACGATCGTCGTGATCAGCTGCTCGTTCGAGATGGCGTAGGCTTCCAGCGCGGACGGGTCGATCACCGCTTCGAGCATTTCCTCGCGTTCACCGCGGAGATCCGCCTCCAGCACGCTGGGTATGGCTTCGATGTCGTCGCGGAGCTCGATGGCGAGGTTGTAGAGAACGCGCTCGGGCACCCCGTCGCCGACGAGGTTGACCTGCACGATAGGGAAGTCCTCGGTGGTCTCCTCGCGGACGTAGGGTTCTTCGGCGGTGCTCGGTAGCTCCGGTCGTGCCCGGTCCACCGCCTCGCGCACGTCGAGCAGCGCCTGGTCCAGATCGTAGCTCACGTCGAACTCGACCAGGATCGTTGCGGAACCCTCTGACGCGTACGCGGTGAGCTCCTTGACGCCCTCCACCTTGCGGAGCTCGATCTCCATGGGCATGACAAGCAGACGCTCGGCGTCCTCGGGGGAGATTCCCTCGTGGACGACGCCCACGAAGAAGAAGGGCACCTCGATGCGGGGCTCGCTGGCGATGGGTATGGCGCCGCGGGCGATGAGGCCCGCGAGCACCACCATGAACATGATCAGAAGGGTGGTGCGCGACCGGGAGATGGCCGCGTCGATCAGGGCGCTCATGTCGCGCGGGAGAGGGCTTCTGCCGGGCTCGACTGAGTGGTTAGGTTGGCGGCTGAGGGGACGCGTTCCCGGCCGTCCGCGCCCGCTGGCGGCGCGACAGGTCGCTCCGCGGGAGCGGCAGCCGGAAGAGCCTCGGCAGGCTCGAAATCGACGTCCACGGTCTCACCAGGAACGACCAACTCCTGGCCGACGGTGATCACAGTAGCGATGTCTGGAAGGCCTGAGACCCATACGCCGTCGGCGGCTTCGCGAATGATGTTCACGGAGTGGAATTCGACCTGGTAGTCGGCATTCACGACGCGAACGCCGATGCTTCCGGCATCGTCTAACGAGAACACAGCAGGGCTGACCTTCTGGGCCATGATCTCCGCCACCGGAATGCGTATCTCCGTCGTGATGCCGGACCGGATCGTCCGCGCGGTGTTGGGAACTTCGATCTCCACGGCGTAGGTGCGGGTGGCGGGGTCGCTCTGCTGGCCGATGAAGGTCACGGGGCCCGTGACCGTGGTGCCGTTGCTCAGCAGCCCGGTGACGTGCTGGTCGAGGCGCAGCCGGTGCACGTCCTTCTCGGCGACGCGGCCGACCAGGAGCATGGGATCCAGATCGACGATGGTGACGCAGGGTGCGCTGACGTTAACGTAGTCGCCGACGTCCTGGTGAACGGTCTCCACCGCTCCGTCGAAGGGTGCGCGGATCTCCGTACGGGAGACGTCCAGGCTGCTCCGTGCCAGCTTGGCCTCGGCCGCGGCGAGCCGCGCTTTGGCCTGCGCGATGGCCGTGTCGGACTGGAAGCCCTTCTGCTGGAGCTTGAGGCTGCCTTCATACTCGATGCGGGCCTGGTTGAGCGACTCCTTGGCTTCGGCTAGAGCGGCGTCCCGGTCGTCCATGGACAGCCGGCAGAGGAGCTCTCCCTCCGTCACGTAAGCGCCGCGCTCGACGGGCCGCTCGATGACGCGGCCAGAGGTCTCGGCGCGGACCTCGACGATGCGCTTGGATTCGGTCTTGCCTCGAAGGACGACGTGCTGGAGCTGCGGTGACGCGTTCATCACCCGGGCGCGGACTCTCGTCGGCGCCTCGTCCTGAGTGCGCGCGCGCGCCTCGGCGTTGCTGTCGGCCAGCGTCGGGTGCCTGACGGGATCCCCGCTGGCGATCTGGCCGGACAGCAGCCAGACGACGATCGAGATGGCGATGGCGCCTGCGGTGAGGTATGTGGTTCGCACGTCGATCTCCGGTGGACAAGTGTCGTTACTAAAATACCCAAGGCGTTACGTAAAGTAACAAAAAACCCGCTCCTAATCTATGGTTGGCTGCTCAGTTGTCGAGGCAGCCAGGCGTTGGGCCAGGTTGAGACGAAAGGTAGCCGCGGGGGCGTGTAGGTGGCGTGAAAACGCGCCGGGCCCATGCGGACAAGTCGACCCGCCCGGAATTTCGGGGTTCGAATCGCCGAGCTAGAAGGGCTGGCCGAGGAACACGTAAATCGACTTTTTCCCGCCCTCAGCCATGCCCCCGGCCAGAAAAACCGGCCCGATGGGGCTGTCCAGGCCGAGAAACAGGCTGCCGGCCGCATCCAGGCTGCCGAAGCTGATCTCGTCTTCGTCGAGCCAGACCTGGCCTGCTTCTGCGGACACGCCGAGGTATACGGGCAGCACGGGATTCGAAGACCACCGGTAGTAGTACAGGGCCCTGCCGATGCCACGGTGCTGACCGAGCTTCTGGTCGACCTCCAGGCCCGACAGGTTCAGGAAGCCGCCGAGGTTGTACTGCTCGTGAAAGGGCGCTTCGCCGTCGTAGACGGTGGCGAACTCGCCACCGAGCACGAAGGTGTGGCGCCCGACGCTGAGCGCGCGGGACGCGGCGAGCTCGGCTGATCGGTAGCCGACCTCGGCGCCCAGGGATTCCTCGGCGAGCGTCCACCGGGCTGCCAGGGTGCCTCCACGCCGCGGAAAGTAGAGATCGTCCAGGCTGTCATATCGAAACTCGACGAAGGCCATGCCCGAATCCGCGGACGTCTTCTCGAAGGTGGGGTCCCCGATCAGGCGGCGCCGGGTACCCTCGGCCAGGGTGAGCCCGATGCGGGCCTCGGCGCGGCTGCTGAAACCGTATCCCGCCGCGAGTGTGCCCCCGGCCTGCCGGATCTGATATTCGGCGACGAGGTCGTCCATCTCGAACACGCCGCGATTGAACGCGCTGACGCCTACCGAAGGGTTGAAGTACCAGCGCCCCTCGGCGCCGAACGGCTGGTAGAACTCGGTGATGAGGCGGGGACGCTCGCCGATGCCCAGCTCCGTGCGCCACTCGCCGGCCTTTGCGTTGAGCTCCGTCGCCGTGAAGGCCACTCCCAGGTTGTAGTGATTGCGGCCCTCCAGGTTGTCCTCCAGGGCGAGCCCGAACTGCAGGTAGTTCGGGCCCCAGTCGCGGCGGATCGGATTGATGTGCAGCTTTCCGTTCTGGTAGCCGTAGGGGACCTGAGAGAAGAGCTCCATGCCGTAGAGCTCGTCCACGGCATTTTCTATCTCCGTGACCTCGATGGGCCCGGGCTGCAGACCGGACCGGGCCAGCAGCACCTCGGTGTCCACCCGGCTGTCGGTGGTCAGCACGACCTCGGTGACGTCGACGGTGGTCACTGTGTCGCGCCGCAAGCCGGCGATGTGCTGCGCGAAAGGCTCCTCGGGCAATGCCAGCGCTGCCAGCTGGGTTCTTGCGGCCAGCGCCGCGCTGTAACCGGCGGCGATGGT
>JABAHR010011174.1_pt2 | contig 28191 bp, 26 predicted proteins | sample 7062101 | NCBI WGS metagenome assembly JABAHR01 (sample SAMN14534553, study PRJNA622989) | marine sediment metagenome | biome: marine biome [ENVO:00000428]; feature: marine pelagic biome [ENVO:01000023]; material: deep marine sediment [ENVO:00002113] | place: India: Gulf of Kutch | collected...
TGTACAGGATGAACAGCGGATCCTCGGCATCCATCCATTCGACCGGGCATTCCGCCTCGACCGCGTTGACGGCATCGTGGTACCAGACATCGCGGCCTTCCTGCCAGCCGACCTGGCTGGCGGTGCGCCGCACGGTCAGCACGGTATGCACATTCGGGCAGGATTCAAGCGCCTGGTCGACGTTCGCCTTCAGCGGGATGGTCTTGCCGCCGCGGATGCCCTCGTCGGCGGTAATGACGGTCTGGCAGTCCGAGTCGAGGATGCGGTCCTTGATGGATTCCGGGGAGAAGCCGCCGAATACAACCGAGTGAATGGCGCCGATGCGGGCGCACGCCAGCATGGCATAGACCGCCTCCGGCACCATCGGCATGTAGATACACACCCGGTCGCCCTTGCCGACATTGCGCGCCTTCAGTGCATTGGCCAGCCGGCACACGTGTTCGTACAGCTCGCCATAGCTGATGTGGGCGTCATCGGCCGGGTCGTCGCCCTCCCAGATCAGCGCGGTCTGTTCCGCACGCCGCTCCAGGTGGCGGTCGATGCAGTTGTAGCACGCGTTCAGCTTGCCGCCTTCGAACCAGCGGATGTCTGCCGTGCTGTAGTCCCACTCCAGCACCTTGTCCCAGGTTTTTTCCCAGGTGATGAACTTGTTTGCCTGCTCGGCCCAGAAACCTTCCGGGTCTTCCACCGATTGCCGGTACAGTTCCTCGGACTGTTGCTTGTTGATGTGGGCCTTGCTGGCAAACGTCTCGGGTACCTCGTACACCTTGATTTCGGACATGCTGTACTCCGCTGTTGGTCTTGTCGGGGACGGCAGGTTGTTGATTATAGCCTTCCTTGTTTGGGTACCGGCAACCGCTTCATTCTGGGGGCGGTTTTTCGTGCTGGAACTGTGGCGGTGCGGTAATCAGGCGCCGGGCGGGCAGCGCCGTCCTGTCCCAGTGTTCGCTGGCCCAGTGCAGCAGTTCCTGCGGGCTGGCATCGCCGGCCGATTCGGGCAGTGGCTGCTGCAGGAAGGCCAGCGCCTCGCACAGGATCACGCTGCGGTCGTGTGCATCGAGCGCCGGCGCCCGGGTTTGCTTGCCCAGTTTCTCCTGCCGGATATTGACGGCAACCGGCAGGTGCAGGTAGCGTGGAACGGGATAGTCGAGCAGCCCCTGCAGGTACACCTGGCGCGGAGTCGAGTCGAGCAGGTCGGCGCCGCGCACCACGTGCGTGATGCCCTGTTCGGCATCATCGACCACCACGGCGAGCTGGTAGGCAAACAGCCCGTCGGCACGGCGCAGTACAAAATCCCCCACCTCCGAACCGAGGTCCTGCCGCAGGTCTCCCTGCACGGCATCGTGCAGCGTGATCACGCTGTCATGGACGCGCACCCGCACCGCGCGCGCCGCGCGCCCCGGCGGCAGGCCGTTGCGGCAGGTGCCGGGATAGACCCTGCTGTGGTCAGGGCCCATGGCGCTGTCGGCAATCTCCCTGCGTGTGCACGCGCAGTGATACAGGTGCCCGTCCTGTTCCAGCTGCGCGAGCGCCTGCCGGTAGAGTTCGCTGCGCCGGCTCTGGTATGCCACGGGCCCGTCCCATTCCAGCCCGAATGCCTCCAGCGAGCGCAGGATGCTGTCGGCCGCACCGGCGACCTCGCGCGGCGGATCGAGGTCTTCCATGCGCAGCAGCCATTCGCCCTGCTCATGGCGCGCATCGAGGTAGCTGCCAAGCGCGGCGACCAGCGAGCCGAAGTGGAGCGGTCCGGTCGGCGAGGGCGCGAAACGGCCGCGGTATGGCAGCGCTGCAGTCACCGCGTAGCCTGCTGCGCGGACAGTAATGAAAAAGCCGGCATGCGCCGGCTTGTCAGTTCAGGCAACAGCATATGCAGTTATCCCATCTGCTTTTCCCTGATCTCGTCCAGGATCTTGCAGTCGATGCACAGCGTTGCGGTCGGACGCGCTTCCAGCCGCTTGACGCCGATCTCGACACCGCAGGCCTCGCAGTAGCCGAATTCCTCGTTCTCCAGGTGGGCAATGGACTCCTCGATCTTCTTGATCAGCTTGCGCTCGCGGTCGCGCGCGCGCAGCTCCATGCTGAATTCGGATTCCTGCGTGGCACGGTCATTCGGGTCCGGGAAGTTGGCGGCATCATCCTGCATGTGATGCACGGTGCGGTCGACTTCCTCCATCAGGCTGCGCTTCCAGGTCTGCAGGATGTTGCGGAAATGCTCGACCTGCTGGTCGTTCATGTATTCCTCGCCCTTCTTTTCCTGGTAGGGCGCGATACCGGGAACCGGTCCTACCTGTACCCCGGGCTTTCTCCTGGCGGCTTTCGGTGCTGCCTTTTTCGCGGCGGCTTTTTTCTTTACCGCGGTCTTTTTGCTGACGGCCTTCTTCGCAGCGGTCTTCTTTTTTGCGGCCTTCTTTGCAGCGGTCTTCTTCGCGGCCTTTTTCGCAGGCGCGGCTTTGCGGGCAGCGGCTTTTTTCACCGTCTTCTTGCGGGCAGTCTTTTTCTTCGTTGCTGCCTTTGCCTTTGCTGCTTTCTTCTTTACCGCCATTGCGACGCTCTCCGGGTCTATCGTATTAAGCCACTGTTTAAACTGATAATTCTGTTCACAATCCGCCGTCATGAGGTATCATACCCGACGGCATATTTTTGTTAGGGTCGCTATTTATACGCCACTTTTGCCATTAGTCAAGGAATGTACCGGGCTGAAAAACCGGTGGTTACGCAGGCTTTCCGGTGATTCCGGCCGGCACTGTGCATAGCTGATTCGGCCCGTCGGAGAGTATCGATGTCAACTGAACTGGAAGCCCTGCTGTTCGACGTGGACGGCACGCTGGCGGATACCGAGGAGATCCACCGGCAGGCCTTCAATGCGGCCTTTGCAGCCGCCGGCCTCGACTGGGTCTGGGACCGGCAGCTCTACCATGAACTGCTCGCCGTCACCGGAGGCAAGGAACGCATTCGTTATTACCTGAAGCGTGAGCGCCCGGAGTTCCGCCTGCCGCAGGATGCCGATGCCTTCATCGCCGGCCTGCACCAGAGCAAGACCGGTTTTTATGTCGGGACACTCGCCGCCGGCAAGGTGCCGTTGCGTCCCGGGGTTGAGCGACTGTTACGGGATGCCCGCGCGCACGACATGCGCCTGGCCATTGTCACCACCACGACACCGGACAACATCATTGCGTTGCTGGAACATTCCTTCAGTGAGGACGTTACCGACTGGTTCGAGGTGATTGCAGCGGGCAGCGTGGTACCCGAGAAAAAGCCGGCGCCCGACATCTATGAATACGCGCTTGCCAGCATGGAACTGTCACCACGGGCATGCCTTGCCATCGAGGATTCCCTCAACGGTCTGCGTTCGGCGCAGGCGGCCGGTGTCGCCACGCTGGTAACGGTCAACCCCTACACAGAGCAGCAGGACTTCAGCGGTGCAGCACTGGTGCTGGACCACCTGGGCGAACCCGACATGCCCTGTCGCGTGCTGGCCGGCGAACCGTCTCCCGCGGGCACGGTCGATATCCCGTTTCTCAGGCGCTTGCATGCAAGTGCCCTGGGGGAGGGCGGCTGAAGCATGGCGCTGGCGCGGCGCATGCAACTGATCCAGCCGTTTCACGTGATGGCGCTGCTGGCGCGGGCGCGCGAGCTGGAAGCGTCCGGGCGCTCGATCATCCACATGGAAATCGGCGAGCCGGATTTCGTAACGCCGCAACCGGTGCTCGAGGCAGGCCATGCCGCGCTCTCGGCCGGGCAGACCCATTACACGCCGGCGACCGGTCTGCCCGCGCTGCGCGAACGCATCGCGGCGTTTTACGGCGAGCGCTATGGCCTGGCGGTTGATGCGGGACGCATCCTCGTCACGCCCGGCGCCTCCGCTGCCCTGCAGCTGGTGCTGGCCTGCCTGGTCAACCCCGGGGACCGCGTGCTGCTGGCTGATCCGGGTTATCCGTGCAACCGCAATTTCGTATACCTGTTCAACGGCGAACCGGTCAGCATCCCGGTGGACGCCGGCTTTGCCTACCAGCCCACGCCCGAACAGGTACGGGCAGAATGGGACGCAACAACGGCAGCGTTACTGGTGGCCTCGCCCTCCAATCCGACCGGCACCCTGCTGGACCGGGCAACGCTGGCCGCGTACCTGGATATCGCGCGGGGCGGCGGCGGTTACCTGGTGGTGGACGAGATCTATCACGGGCTGACGTACGCCGAGCCACCGCCGACCGCACTGTCGATCTCCGACGAGATCTGCGTGATCAACAGTTTTTCCAAGTATTTCGGCATGACCGGCTGGCGGCTCGGCTGGCTGGTGGCGCCGGAGCAGCTGGTGCCGGAGCTCGACAAGCTGGCGCAGAACCTGTTCCTGGCGGCGCCCACGCTGGCCCAGCATGCGGCGCTGCGGGCGTTCGAGCCGGACAATATTGCCATCCTGGAAGAACGCCGCGGCCAGTTCCGGGAGCGGCGCGATTACCTGCTGCCGGCATTGCGCGAGCTGGGTTTCGACATTCCGGTCACGCCGGACGGTGCCTTTTACCTGTATGCCGACTGCAGCCGTTTCACGACGGACAGCTACCGCTTCACGCAGCAGCTGCTGGAGGAGGCCGGCGTGGCCATCACGCCCGGCATCGATTTCGGCAACAACTGCCCGGAACGGCACGTTCGCTTTGCCTATACCACCTCGCTGGAAAAGCTGCAGGAAGGCGTGCGGCGGCTGCGCGAGTTCCTCCTGTAGGACCCGCGCCCGCGCGGGGAAGGGGTGCCGTGATGTGCGTTCCCGGCGCGGCGCCGGTCCTACAGCTCCCGGCCCGGTACATCGGCTGCCTGTTCCCGTAATTCGCTGTCCCGGAACTCCTCCACCCACATGGCTGCCGCACCGGCCACGGCGGCCGGCATGGCGATGAAGTTGAGTACCGGCACCATGGTCAGCAGCAGCGTGCTGCCGCCGAACCCGTAGGCCAGCGAGCGGTTGCCGCGCAGCAGGCCGCGCTGCCTGTCGAAATGCAGCAGGTGGTTGGCCATGGGGTAGTCGATGTATTCCACGGCCAGCATCCACGCGCTGAACGCCGCCCAGGCAAAGGGCGCAATGACATTGACGCCCGGTATCAGGAACAGGATGCCCAGCGGCAGCGCGCGCAACACGAAGTACAGCAGCTTGCGCAGTTCGGATACCAGGCTGGGCACGATATCCCTTGCCAGCGCGCGCCAGCCGCCGGTCTCGACCGGTTGCCCGCTGAGATGCTTCTCCACCGCCTCGGCCAGCATGCCGTTGAACGGCGCGGCCAGCAGGTTGGTGAAGATGGAAAAGGTATAGAACACCAGCAGCACGCCGAGCAGGGCAAACACCGGCCACAGCAGGTAGCGCAGCCAGTCGAGCCAGCCCGGCAGGTAGCCGAGCAGGGTATCGAGCAGGACCTCCAGCCAGTACGCCAGTCCGGCAAGCGCGCCGGCAAAGCACAGCGTGCTGACCAGTATCGGTACGGCCACGTAGCGGCGCAGTCCCGGCTCGCGCAACAGGCGCAGGCCGCTGAGCAGGTAATGCATGCCGGAGTGCTTGTTTTTCATGACTGGTTACCAATTATTCCGGTAGCAGCGCATCTCATGCGCGATTTGTATTACCCGTCATTGCGAGCATAGCGAAGCAATCTCCGAAAGATCGTGCATGAATCACGAGATTGCTTCGCTATGCTCGCAATGACGGCAATACCGGTCGCGCCTGCAAGCCTGCCCCCGCGTAGGCGGGGGGCGCTCCTACGGCTTGCATTGTAACGCCAGCAGCGCGGCGCCGTATGCCGCCTGCTGGTGTGCTGCCGCACAGACCGGTACGCCGATGATGCGTTCGCGTATCGCGCGCCAGCCCTGGTTGGCGGCCCCGCCGCCGGTACTGAGTACGCGTTTCGGCCAGGGCGCACCCAGCGCAGCCAGTTTCCGGTATCCCTCGGCCTCGATGGCGGCCATGCCTTCCAGCATGCCCTGGAAAAACGTCGCGTCATCCGCCGGGCGCGGCGCAAGGCGCGGCTCGAGCAGCGGGTCGCACACCGGGAAGCGTTCGCCGGTGCCGGGCAGCGGGTAGTAGTCCAGCCCGGTCGGCCGCTCCGGTTGCAGCTGCCCGGTGAGCTGTTCGATCTCCCGTGCGCTGAAATACTGCGCGAGCACGGCACCGCCACTGTTGGATGCCCCGCCGGCCAGCCAGTGTGCCCCCAGCCGGTGGCTGTAGATGCCGTATTCCGGCGCGAACACCGGCCGGTCCGCGAGCACCTTCAGCACCAGCGTGCTGCCCAGCGCGCTGACGGCATCGCCGGGCCCGGCCCCGGTGGCGATGAAGCTGGCCGTGCTGTCGGTGGTGCCGCTGACTACCAGCGTGTCGCGCGCCATGCCCCAGCGCTGCGCCAGTTCCGGCAGCAGCGGGGCGAGCGGTCGTCCGGCCGGGACCACCTCCGGCAGCAGTGCGCGCGGCACGTCCAGCGCATCCAGCCAGTCGGGCCAGCGGCGCCGGACGATGTCGTAGCCCAGTTTCAGTGCATTGTTTTCGTCGCTGATGCCGTAGCGGCCGCACAGCCGTGCCAGCAGCCAGTCGGCCTGGTGCAGCACGTGGCGCATCCCCGCTGGCGGGTTGTTGTCCAGCAGCCAGAGCAGCTTGGCAAGGCTCGAACTGGCGCCGTGCGCGGCGCACCCGGCCGGGGCTACCGCCGCGATGCGCGCGGCCTCCTGCTGCGCCCGCGCATCGTTGTACATCAGGGCGGCGGTGAGCGGGTGCCCGGCGGCATCGCAGCCCAGCAGGGTCGACGAGGTCCCGTCCAGGCACAGTGCGCGGACCGCATCGAGCGGGGTCTCCCGGCCGAGCCGGTCGAGGTTGTCGGTCAGCGCAGTCCACCACAGCGCCGGGTCCTGCTCGATGGTCGCGCCGTTGCGTTCGGGGAGCGGCAGCTCAGTGCGTATTTCAGCCAGCAGCCCGGCCCGGGCGTCAATCAGGCAGCTGCGGCAGCCGGAGGTGCCGAAGTCAATACCGAGGAACTGTGCCATGACGGTCTGCGGGTATGTCGCGACCGGTGCTGCGGCTCAGGGCAGGGTCACCGCGGGCGGGGCCTGCCAGCCGGGCTGGTGGTGCTCGACCACGACATCGGTGTAGATGCCGCCGCGCACGTTGAACTCGGCGCGCAGCCGCATGAAGCGCGGCGCAATGGCGGCCACGAAGTCGGACAGCATGCGGTTGGTAACGTCCTCGTGGAAGTGGCCCTCATCCCGAAATGACCATACGTACAATTTCAAGGACTTGAGTTCGATGCACAGCTGGTCGGGTACGTAGTCCAGGTACAGGGTGGCAAAATCCGGCTGGCCGGTCTTCGGGCACAGGCAGGTGAATTCGGGCACCCGGATGCGCACGCTGTAGTCCCGCTCCGGCTGCGGATTGGGGAAGGTTTCGAGGTCTCTCGAGGGCTGCGTCGGCATGCGCAAACCTTACAAGACACAAGATGATGTGTGCAAGCCCCGGCAAACAACAAATACTTGTATATCAGGCGTTCTATGAGTACTCTAGCGCGCATGTTGCTTACGCTGGCTGATCGCCCATGCGCCTGACCAAAATCAAGCTGGCCGGGTTCAAGTCCTTCGTCGACCCGACCACCATCCACCTGCCGAGCAACCTGGTCGGCATCGTCGGCCCGAACGGCTGCGGCAAGTCCAACGTGATCGACGCGGTGCGCTGGGTGATGGGGGAGTCGTCCGCCAAGAACCTGCGCGGCGATTCCATGACCGATGTCATCTTCAACGGTTCCAACGGCCGCAAGCCGGTCGGGCACGCCAGCATCGAACTGGCGTTCGACAACAGCGACGGTACCATTGCCGGGCAGTATGCCGGCTACAACGAGATCTCCATTCGGCGCCAGGTGTCGCGTGACGGCACCTCGACCTACTTCCTGAACAACACGCGCTGCCGGCGGCGCGACATTACCGACATCTTCCTGGGTACCGGTCTCGGCCCGCGCAGCTATTCCATCATCGAGCAGGGCATGATCTCGCGCCTGATCGAGGCCAAGCCGGACGACCTGCGCGCCTTCCTGGAAGAGGCGGCCGGTATCTCCAAGTACAAGGAGCGCCGGCGCGAGACCGAAAACCGCATCCGTCATACGCGCGAGAACCTCGACCGCCTGAACGACCTGCTGGAAGAGATCGAGAAGCAGCTGGAGAAACTCAAGCGCCAGTCGCGTGCGGCGGAGCGCTACAAGGAACTCAAGGAGGAGGAGCGCCAGGTCAGGGCCGAGCTGCTGGCACTGCGTTACCAGGCCATGGATGCGCAGGGCGGCGAGCAGCAGCGCCGGATCCGGGAACGCGAGCTCGCGCTGGAGGCGGACGTGGCCGCGCAGCGCAACATCGAGGCGGAACTGGAACAGCTGCGCGAAAGCCTGGCCGAGGCCAACGATACCTTCAACGCCGTGCAGGGCAATTACTACCGGCTGGGCGCCGACGTGGCGCGCATCGAGCAGGCCATCCAGCACAACCGCGAATCCCGCCAGCAGCAGCAACAGGAACTGACCCGTGCCGAGCAGACGCTGGGCGAGGTCGAGGCGCACATCAAGCTGGACAGCGCACGACTCGAGGAGCTGGCCGGCACGATTGCCGGCATCGAGCCGGAGCTGGAGGCTGCGCGTGCACGCGTGGAGGAATCCACCACGGCACTGGCGGCCGCCGAGAATGACATGCGCGACTGGCAAACGGCATGGGATGAATTCAACGAGCGTACCGCCCGGCATGCCCAGTCCGCCCAGGTGGAACAGACCCGCCTCGACCATCTCGCGCGCCATGTCCGGCAGCTGGAAGAACGCCTGCAGCGCATGGGCGAGGAGCAGCAGACACTGGGCAGCCAGAACCTCGAGCAGGAAATCGAGACCCAGGCGCAGCGGCTCGAGGCGCGCGAGACCGTGGCGGCCGACATCCAGGTGAAGCTGGATGACGTGGTGCACCGTATCAGCGATATCCGGCTCGGGCTGGAGCGCCAGGAACAGGAGCTGGGCAGCCTGCAGAGCGAACATCATGACACGCGCGGCAAGCTTGCCTCGCTGGAGACCCTGCAGCGCGCCTCGCTGGGGCAGCGCTCGGAACACATCAGTGGCTGGCTGAAATCCAATGGCCTGCAGGCTGCGCAGCGGCTTGCGCAGGTCATCCAGGTCGAGGCCGGCTGGGAGCACGCCATCGAAACGGCGCTGGGTTTTTACCTGGAGGCCATCTGTGTCGACGGTCTGGACAATGCCGAGCGCGTACTGGGCAGCCTGGAGGAGGGCGATGTCGCCCTGTTCGAGACCGCTGCGGCGCACAGCGCGGCCGGGTCTTCTGCCACGGGCACGCTGCTGGCCGACAAGGTCAGCGCGCCGTGGTCGGTGGCCGGCCTGCTGGCGGGCGTGCATGCCGCCGCGTCACTCGCCGAGGCACTGGCGATGCGCGAGCGGCTGGCACCCGGCGAGTCGGTGATCACCCGGGAAGGTGTCTGGATCGGCAAGCACTGGCTGCGTATCGCGCGCGACCATGATGAAAAGGCCGGGGTGCTGGAACGCGAACGCGACATCGCCACGCTCAGCGCGAGCAGCCGCGAGCAGGAACAGAACATCGCCCGGCTGCGCCAGGCGGTGAGTGCCTCGCGGGAGGGCCTGCACGGCGCCGAGGCGGAGCGCGAGCGCCTGCAGCGCGAATACAACGAGGCGCACCGCGAGGCCAGTGACCTGCGCGGCAGCCTGTCCGCCAGTCGCGCGAGGCTGGAACAGCAACAGCATCGCAGTGAACACGTATTGATGGAATCGGAGGCCCTGCGTGCGGAAAAACTGCACGAGGAAGAGGTCCAGGCCGGTGCGCGCAGCCGGCTGGAAGAGGCGCTGGCGGCAACCGAGGCGCTCAAGCAGGAACGCGAGGAACGCATCCGGCAGCAACAGCACCTGTCCGGCGTGCTGCACGACGCGCGCGAGCGTGCCCGCAGTGACCAGCAGGCGGCGCACGAGCTGGAGGTGCGCGCAGAGTCCGCGCGCACGGCGCTGCAGAGTACGGAGCAGGGCCTGTCGCGCATGCGTGAGCAGTGCGCGCAGCTGGTGAAACGGCGCGAGGAACTGACCGCCATTCTCGGCCAGGGCGATACCCCGATCCGGGAGCTGGAGCAGGAACTGGAGGGCATGCTCGCGCAGCGCCTGGCGGCCGAGGGCGAACTGGGCGCGGCGCGCAAGCAGGTCGAGGATATCGAACACAGCACCCGCGAACTGGACCAGGAGCGCATGCGCAAGGAGCGCAGCGTCGGCAGTCAGCGCGAGCAGCTGGCCAGCGACCGCATGGCCTGGCAGGAGATCAAGGTGCGCGCCGAAACCCTGCTGGAACAGATCGGCGAGACCGGATTCGAATACCCGGCGCTGCTGGAAAACATGGACGAGTCTGCCTCGGTCGAGGCCTGGAGTGAACGTGCGGGCAAGCTGGAGCAGCGCATCCAGCGGCTCGGCCCGATCAACCTGGCCGCCATCGACGAGTACGAGGAGGAGTCGGAGCGCAAGGTCTACCTCGATGCGCAGCATGCCGACCTGACCACGGCACTGGAGACGCTGGAGAATGCGATTGCCAGGATCGACCGCGAGACGCGCGCCCGTTTCCGGGAAACCTTCGACAGTGTCAACGAGGGCATGAAGGAGAACTTCCCGACCCTGTTCGGCGGCGGCCATGCCTACCTGGAGTTGACCGGCGAGGACCTGCTCGATACCGGCGTGACCGTGATGGCGCGTCCGCCCGGCAAGCGCAACAGCACCATCCACCTGCTGTCCGGCGGCGAGAAGGCGCTGACCGCCATCGCGCTGGTGTTCGCGATCTTCCGCCTCAACCCGTCACCCTTCTGCATGCTGGACGAGGTGGATGCGCCGCTCGACGATACCAATGTCGGCCGTTACTGCGACATGGTGCGCAAGATGTCCGACCAGGTACAGTTCATCTTCATTACCCATAACAAGATCACCATGGAACTGGCGAACCAGCTGACCGGTGTTACCATGCACGAACCGGGCGTGTCGCGCCTGGTGGCCGTGGATGTGGACGAGGCGGTGCAGCTGGTAGCGGTGTAGGCGTGGTTACCCGCCTCAACTTGAAGGTATCGGAATAGACGCGACCCGGCGTCAGGTAGGTTTCTGGATGGAGAACATGCGCTGGATACTGTTGCTGATCGGCATCGTGATTGTCGTGGGTATCTACGTGGTGGGACGGCTGAAGAACGTGCAGACCAGGCTGCCGGGGCGGGGCAGGACAGCCAGGACGGCCGGGCGCATCCGGAAGACCGAACCCCGGGTGGACGGCATGGATGTCGAACCGGGCGACGCGGAGCCGGATGACTTCGAGCAGCTGTTTGTCGACGAGACGGTGCCGGACATCGACGAGACGGTGATCGCCGCACCGGCCAGGGACAGGGCGCCGGCAGTCAGCCCCGACCACGTGTTCATGCTGTTCGTGATGGCCCCGCCGGTGGTCCCGTTCCGCGGGCCGCTGCTGCTGGGCGCACTGGCAAGCGCCGGGCTGGAATACGGGGACATGCAGATATTCCACCGCACCGACAGGGAAGACGGCAGCGGCAAGGTGCTGTTCTCCGCAGCCAATATCCGCGAGCCGGGCACCTTCGACCTGTCCGCCATGGAGCAGTTCACCACCGAGGGGCTGGTGTTCTTCATGCAGGTGCACAGCGGCGTGGATGCCGTTGCAGCCTTTGAATCGATGGTCGAGGCTGCCCGCAGCGTGGCGAACAGCCTGGACGGTACGGTATGCGATGCCACGCGCAGCGTGCTGACCCGGCAGACCATCGCCCACATGCGCGAAGAGGTGATCGGCTGCCAGTTGCAACAGCGGGTAGCCAATACCGCGTCATGAAGGTGCCGCAATCCGCGCGCGCCCGCGCACGGGAACTGCACGAGCAGCTGCACCTGCACAACTATCTCTATTACGTAAAGGACCAGCCGCAGATCTCCGACGCGGAATACGATGCCCTGCTGCGCGAACTGCAGGACCTCGAGCAACAGTATCCGGACCTCTGCACCCCGGACTCTCCCACCCAGCGTGTCGGCGCGTCCCCGCTCAAGGCGTTCGGCGAGGTGCGCCACGAGCTGCGCATGCTGTCGCTGGACAATGCCTTCTCCGACGAGGAGCTGGCCGACTTCGACCGCCGCGTGCGCGAGCTGCTGGGTGTCGACAGCGTCGATTACGCCGCCGAACCCAAGCTCGACGGGCTCGCGGTCAGCCTGCTGTACCGGGACGGCGTGCTGGTGCGCGCCGCCACGCGCGGTGACGGCAGCACCGGGGAGGATGTCACGCAGAACGTGCGCACCATCGCCGGTGTGCCGCTGAAGCTTGCCGGCAGCAAGATCCCGCCGCTGCTCGAGGTGCGTGGCGAGGTGTATCTCTCCCACAAGGGCTTCGAGGCGCTGAACCGCCAGCAGGAGGAGCAGGGGCAGAAGCTGTTCGTCAACCCGCGCAATGCCGCGGCCGGCAGCCTGCGCCAGCTCGACCCGTCCGTCACCGCGCAACGTCCGCTGGAGATGTTCTGCTACGGGGTCGGCAAGGTGGACGGCGGCCGGATGGCAGACACCCACACCGGTATCCTGGAACAGCTCGCCGACTGGCACCTGCGGGTGTACCAAGACATCCGTTGCGTGCACGGGCTGCAGGGCTGCGAGGCGTATTACCAAGACTATGAAAAGCGCCGCAACCGGCTGCCGTTCGAGATCGACGGCGTGGTATTCAAGGTCAACCGGCTCGACGAGCAGGATACGCTGGGGTTTGTCGCGCGTGCGCCGCGCTGGGCGGTTGCGCGCAAGTTCCCGGCACAGGAGCGTGAGACCGTGCTGCTCGGCATCGACGTGCAGGTGGGGCGTACCGGGGCGCTGACTCCGGTGGCGCGTCTCGAGCCGGTGTTCGTGGGCGGCGTGACGGTCACCAATGCCACCCTGCACAACCAGGACGAGATCGAGCGCAAGGACGTGCGCGTCGGCGACACGGTCGTGGTGCAGCGCGCCGGCGACGTGATACCGGAAGTGGTGCGCGTGGTGCCGGAGCGGCGCAAAAAGGGTGCGCGGCGCTACAACATGCTCGAGAAGTACCGCAAATGCCCGGTGTGCGGCTCCGCCATCGAGCGCATCGAGGGCGAGGCCGTGGCGCGCTGCAGCGGCGGCCTGTTCTGTCCGGCGCAACGTCGCGAGGCGATCAAGCATTTTGCATCGCGCAGGGCCATGGACATCGAGGGCCTGGGCGACAGGCTGGTCGAGCAGCTGGTGGACAACGGCCTGGTCAGCGACGTCAGCGATCTGTACGAGCTGACGGTGGAACAGCTTGCCGGGCTGGAGCGCATGGCCGAGAAATCGGCGACCAACCTGGTCAATGCGCTGGACAAGAGCAAGCGCACCACACTGGAACGTTTCATCTATGCGCTCGGCATCCGCGAGGTGGGCGAGGCCACGGCGCAGGTGCTGGCGCAGGAATTCGCCTCGCTGGATGCGCTGATGCAGGCCGATGTCGACGCCCTGCTGGCGGTGCGCGACGTGGGGCCGGTGGTTGCCCAGCACATTACCGGGTTTTTCGCCGAGCGGCACAACCGCGACGTGATCGAGCGCCTGCTCGCCGCCGGCATCCGCTGGCCGCAGGTGAAAAAGGCTGCGCATGCGCCGCTGGCCGGCAAGACCTTCGTGCTGACCGGCACGCTGTCCATGCCGCGCGACGAGATGAAGGCGCGCCTGCAGGCGGCCGGCGCCAAGGTCACCGGCAGCGTGTCGAAAAAGACCGATTACGTGGTGGCGGGGGAAAATCCCGGTTCCAAGTACGACAAGGCCGTACAGCTGGGTGTAGAGATACTGGACGAGGCGGGATGTGTTGCCTTGCTTTCCTGAACGGAGTCAGAGCACAATTTTCCCTGATATTAGCGAAAATTGTGCTCTGACCCCGATTTACGAAGGACCTGGACCATGATTCGTACGCTTCTTTATAACCCGGCGGACGGCAGTCTTTGTGCAGGTGGCGAGGAGTTGCTGCAGCGCTGGCAGCAGGCGCCGGATACTGTCATATGGGCTGACTTCGCAAGTGAGCAGAAGGAAAGCGAGCACCGGTTGCTGGAGCAGGCCTTCCACATCCACCCGCTGGCAATCAGCGATGCACAGCGTGAGCGGCACCCGCCGAAACTGGAGGCCTTCGAGAACTTCAGTTTCGTATTACTGAAAGAACTGGTTCCGGATACGCAAGGATTCAGGCTCGCGACAACCCAGCTGGCCATGTTTGTCGGCAACAATTTCCTGGTGACGCGCCACGCGGGACCATCACCCGTTGTTGATGGCTTGTTCCGGCAGGCTGCTGACAACGCCAGCCTGTTCAGGGACGGAAACGGTGCGCTGATACTGCGGCTGTGCAGGGTGCTGGTGGATGACTACGTGAAAATGCTGCTGGGGATCGAGCCGCGTCTCGAGGAACTGGAACAGGAGATCATGGAAAACCCGCGCGATGCCATGCTGGCTGAACTGCTGGGTTACAAGACCGAGCTGAAACGCTTCCGCCGTGTTTTCATCTATCACGAGCAGATATTCAGGGAGCTGAAGTCGCGGCATTTCCCGGGGCTGGGTCACGATATCACGCACCAGGTCAACGATGTGTACGAGCACCAGGAGCGCGCCGGCAGCCTGGCCGGCCTGTATTACGAACTGGCCTCCGACATGGTCGAGGGCTATATATCCGTAGCCTCGCACCACCTGAACCAGATCATGAAAATTCTCACCGTGGTGATGTCCATCTTCGTGCCGTTGAGCTTCCTGGCCGGCATCTACGGCATGAACTTCGAGAACATGCCGGAGCTGCATTCACCGTCGGGGTATTTCATCCTGCTCGGCGTGATGGGATCAATCGCCCTGCTCCTGCTGTACCTGTTTCGCAGGAAACGCTGGCTGTAAGCGGGGTTATTGCGCAATTATGAAACAGCCACCATGGCACACACTGGTTGCGCTGCTGCCGGCCTGCCTGGCTGCCGTTAGCGCGTTTGCGGATACCCACGAGCGGCCGGAAGTCATCAGCCAGCCGACACCCGCCCGTTTTTCCGTCTGTTTTGACCATTCCTGCGCAAGCGTGGAAACGGTTTCCCTGAACAAGCAGCAATGGCAACGGGCAACGGCGCCGCTGTCCAGGGCTGCGGCAAGCGCGTCCGGGGAGCGGGCCGCGATCGCGGATTCCATTGCGCTACTCGAGGAGATCACCGGGGCAATTATCGGTACAGCGCATGACAGGGGCGGCAACCTCGCGGGCTTCGGCAGGCCGCGGCAGCTCGACTGTATCGATGAATCCACGAATTCATACACCTACCTGCGCATGCTGGAGCAGCAAGGGCTGTTCCGCTTCCACACGGTGGTCAACCGCTCGACGCGTTTCGGACTGTTCGTCGGCATGCCCCATACCACGGCCGTGATCAGGGAGGATGAAACCGGTGTCCGTTATGCCGTCGACTCCTGGTTCTTTGATAACGGCAAACCCCCCTATATCGTGGAACTCGAGGCATGGAAATCGGGCAACGACCCGTACTGAACGGTGGCAGAGCGCCATTTCCACTAATATAAGCAACAATTGTGCTCTGACCCCAATTCATGATGAACGCGCAACTGCACAGGAGCGGCACCTACTGGACACTGGTATTCCTTTGCCTGTCCCTGCTGCACCTGTCACTGGCCTGGCTGTCGCCGCGCAGTGTCTGGCATGATGCCGCGCTGCCGCTGTGGCTGCGCGGCGGGGTGCTGGCCACGGAGGTGATCCATCTCGCACTGGCCACCGTGCTGCTCGCGGCCGTGCATTCCCTGCTGTTCCGCCCCCGACGCGTGCCGTCCTCCGGCCCGGTCCGTCGCAGCATGCTGTCGCTGCCGGCCGCGCTGTTGTTGTTGACGGTCTATCTCGCCAGCTGGGGTGTGTTCGGCATTGCAGGCGTGTTTGCCGATGTCGATGCGATACGCATGTTCCTGAACGACCCGCTGCAGATGATGCAGCATGCCACCCACCTGTCGACGCCGCTGGTGGTGCAGCTGCTGGTGCTGGCCCTGTTGCTCGCGGCCGGGCTTTCCGTGCTGCTGCCCCGGCTGGCCGGGCGCATCGCAGCCGCGCGTGCCGGCGTGCTGGTGCCGGTGACGGCCTTCCTGCTGGTGTCCGCCGCGGCAACCGGCGTGGTGCTCGCCGGCAAGTGGGCCGTCGACGCGTCGGCCACCCGCATCGAACGCCATCCCGGTGCGGAATTCAGCCTGGCGGAACTCTATGGCCAGGCGCGGCGCAGCACGGCCGGGCCGCTGAGCACGCTGTCGTCCGCCCTGCTGATGCCGCAGCGGGGTGTCCGCAGTACGCTGGATGTCGCGGTGGACTGGCAGCCGCGGATGGCCCTGCAGGACTGGCTGGCCGCTGTCGATGCAGGGCGGCTGGCAGGCACCAATGTCATGGTTATCCTGATCGAGTCGCTGCGCCGCGACCAGCTGGAGGCCTATGGCGGCCGTGCCGGGGTGATGCCGGCCCTGAATACACTGGCCCGGGGGTCACGTGTCTTCGCCCGCGCCTACGCGCAGTCCAGTCATTCCAATTATGCCGACCTCGGGCCGCTCAACTCGCAGTACCCGCTGCGCTCCGGCAGCATGTATTTTTACCCGGAAGATCCGGGCTATCCACAGCTGATGCTGCATGACCTGCTGCATGCGAACGGCTACCGAACCGCGATCTTCTCGTCCCAGAACGAGCACTGGGGCGGCATGCTGAATTTCCTCGCCACCGACGGGCTCGACCACCTGCTGCATGCCGGCAATTACCGCGGTGAACTGAAACAGCAGCAGACCGAGGGCGGACTCGGCCGGCTGATGATCGGTGACCGGCCATCGGGAAAGATCGATGACAGCGCTACCGTCAGCGAGGCACTGCGCTGGCTGGCCGACGGCGGCGAGCAGCCCTTCTTCATCTACATGAACCTGCAGACCAGCCATCTTCCCTATGATGTGCCGGCCGGCTTCGAGCGCCGTTTCGTCACGCAACCCGAACGCATGCCGGTCTATCTCGGCCCGGCTCGCATGGAGGTCGAGTCACTGCAGTACCTGAAAGACCTGTACGCCGACAGCCTGTATTACATCGATGCACAGCTTGCCAGGCTGTTCGGTTACCTGCAGGAAAGCGGGCGCATGGATGACACGATCATCGTGGTTTCTGCCGATACCGGCACCGCCTTTCTCGAACACGGCGTGAACGGCAACGGCGCGGACCTGTATGACGAGGTGGTCAGGGTCCCCCTGGTCATGCACATACCCGGCATGCAGGCTGCGTACACGGACATGCTGGTCCAGCATATCGATATACCGCCCACCATCCTGGAGCTGCTGGGCCTGCCGCCGCACCCGGCCTTCCAGGGGGAGAGCCTGTTTGCACCACAGCGGCCGCCGGGCGGCCCGGTGTTCCTGGTCGCGCAGACGCCGCTCGTCCGGCAGTACGCCCTGGTCCGCGATGACTGGAAGCTGATCGTCGATGTGAAGCGGCAGCGCCGCTTCCTGTACAACCTTGCCGAAGACCCGCAAGAGCGTCACGATGTGCTGGACCGATACCGGCAGCAGGCAGAAGCCCTGGCGGGGGAACTGCAGGCATGGATCGGCCTGCAGCTGACCTATTATGAGGATGCAGCGTTGCATGGGCGCTACTACGCGCCGGTCATGCAACGACCGGATGTCGCGTGCACGCGATGCTGACCAGGAACGCAACCGGACCAGTGCCGACAGAAGATGTTTAGGACGCTGAATATCAACCAGTTTACCGGCCTGGTGATGGTCATCATCCTGCTCGGTCTGATCAGTGTGCTGGCCGTGACACTGAATGCGCGCAACTATCGCGATCTCGCCTTCGATTTCCAGCGCCAGTACATGACCCAGCTGATGGCGGCTGGAAGCGATTCCGTCCTCGACCGCAGCGCCGAATATGCACGCAGTACCGGGTTGCGTATACAGCAGGGCGAGCGGTTCAGGGCGGCGTTTGCGTTGCAGGACGGCGCTGAACTGTCGCTGGCATTGCAGGAGCAGTATGACGAGGAGTTGCTGGCGATCAGCCCGCTGACGATCATTGCGCTGTACGTGTTTGATGAACGGTTCGGGATGGTGGCCGGTGCCGGGCGTGCGGATGCCGCTGCGGACATCATCTGTCCAGACCTGATCAGCAAGGCGCGCATCCGCGACGATGCGCAGCGCCTGCAGACGCTGCACGAGCTGTGTCTGCGTGACGGCATACCGTTTCATGCCTCGCTGGTGCCGATCGGCGGGCCGGCGCCGGCCGGTTACCTGCAGCTCGTTGACGACCCGCTGCCCGCGCTGACCCGGCTGGACGAACTGCTGAAGATGCCGGTCCGCATCAGCCGCGCGGACGGGACGGTACTCTATACCACGCCGGGATGGAGCGACGATGTGGACGCAAACAACGTGACATCGGGTTTTACGCTGGTCGCCAACAATGCCGCACCGGCGCTGGACATCTCGGCAGCCCGCAACGCCGATGCGCTGGTACTGCAGATCGGTGAGACCAACCGCGAACTGCTGCGCAACGTGGTGGTGGTACTGCTGGTCACGCTGACCGCCGCGCTGCTGATGCTCAACTATTCGATTTTCAGGCCACTGCAGGACCTGCGCCGGCGCCTGCGCATCGAGTGGCGTGGCGGCATCGAGAGCGGCCGTGCGCAGACCGCGCCCGAGATGGAAGGCCCGGTCAGCTTCCATGCGCTGGGCGACCTGTACGACACGCTGCATGACCTCGCCATCCGTGATCCGCTTACCGGAACCTACAACCGCGCCCTGCTGGAGGATCGCCTGCTGCAGGTGATCGCTGCGCACCGGCGCACGCCGGGCAACGCCGCGGTGCTGTTGCTGGACATGGTGCGTTTCAAGTACGTGAACGACATGCTGGGACACCATATCGGTGACCTGCTGCTGAAGGGGGTGGTGGAACGCATCTCGGACGAGCTGCGCGAATCCGACACGCTGGCCAGGCTGGGCGGAGACGAATTCGCCGTCATCCTGCGGGACACCGATGCAGAACAGGCGGCGCAGGTGGCGCGCAAGATCATTGCTGCCATGAAGCGGCAGTTCGACGTGGAGGATCACAAGATCTTTGCCTCGGTGGTGATCGGTATCGCCCTCATGCCGGAACATGGCGAGGACGTCGAGACCCTGCTGCGCAATGCCGATTACGCCATGTACACGGCCAAGGCACTGCACCACGGCTTTGCCATTTTCGATCCGGCCAGCACGGAGGATATCCGGGTGGCGCGCATGACCCTGGATGGTGTGCTGAACGAGGACATCGACCGCAACGACCTGTTCCTGGTGTACCAGCCGGTCATCGAGTTCCGCAGCGGGCGCGTGGTCTACCTGGAAGCCCTGTTGCGCTGGCGCAAGCCGGACGGAGAGATACTGATGCCGGGCGCCTTTATCAGGGCGGCGGAACAGAGCGGCCTGATCCGCCAGCTGTCCGAGTGGGTCATCGGGGCGGCCTGCCGGCAGCTCGCCGCCCTGCAGCAGGATTACCCCGGCCTGCGTACCGGTATCAACCTGTCCATGCACAACCTGCACGATTTCAACCTCATCACCTCGATCCGGCGCTCACTTGACAATAACCGGCTGGCTGCGGATTCGCTGTTGCTGGAGATCACCGAGACCGGCGTGATGCTGGACCCGGACCAGGTGATCGAGGTGTTGCAGCAGTTGTCGGCCCTGGGTCTGCACCTGTCGATCGATGACTTCGGTACCGGCCATTCCTCGCTGGTCTACCTCAAGCGCCTGCCGGTGCATACCCTGAAGGTCGACAAGTCATTCGTCCAGGACATGGATACGGACGAGGAGAATGCCTCCATCGTGCATGCCACCATCGACCTGGCGCACAGTCTTGGCCTGACGGTGACCGCGGAAGGAGTGGAAACGCAGGCCGTGCACGACCGCCTGCTGGCCATGGGGTGTGACTATTACCAGGGCTACTTCACGGGCAAGCCGATGAAGATGGACGAGCTCGGGAAGTGGCTGAAGAGCAGCCAGAAACCGCGCCCGTGAGCGGGTAACAGGGGAGGAATTTGCCAGTGAAGCATGCATTGACGATACTGTTGGGCATCGGCCTGCTTGCCTGTGGCGGCGAACCGGAGCCGCCACAGCCGAAAGATCATGTCTGGAAAAGCCAGACGGATAACATAGACCGGGCCGGGGAGGTCGAGGGGCTGATCGACGAATCAGCCGTCCGGCAGCGCCAGCAGCTGGACGAGCAGCTGCAGTAGTTGCCCGGCCGGCACGCTGGCGGCAACGGCGTGGCCTGCTGCCGCACAGATAACCGCAACCAGGCGGGTGTGATGACAAGAATACTGGCAGTGACAAGCGGGCTCGAACAGGTGGGCAAGTCACAGCTGGCGCTCAACCTGTCGCTGGAGCTGGTACGGCGCGGCCGCTGGGTCGGGCTGTTTCACGACCAGGTCGACAGCGCCTCGATAGACCGGCTGGTGTCCCTGCCGGAGGCGGGATTTCGCGAACCGCGGGAAGGTGAGGAACGGCCCGTCGACCTGTTGCGGCGCGGTTACCAGGGCGCCGATATCATTTCCTGCCGGCTGCCCCTGTCGGAATGGGTGCACAGCGCGCCGGCGCGCATTACGCACGTCATCGGCGAGTTCGATATTGCAGAGGGCTACGATGACCTGATCATCGATACGTCCGGCATGTCCGAACACGAACTGCTGGCCTGCTGCCTGGCCTCCGCCGTGGTCATCCTGGTGGTGACCCCCGAGCCTGCCTCGCAGGCGGCGGCCTTTGCCCTGTTGCGCATACTCAGGCTGAACGATTACGAGGGGAGCGTGCGCCTGCTGGTCAACCGGGTGCCCTATGCGATGGATGCCAGCGACATCCACCGCTCGTTCAGCGAGCATGCGAGGACCTGGCTGGATATCGACATCCCGTTGCTGGAAGTGATGCTGGAGGACAAGCACATCCGGCTCGCGGAACAGTCACGGCAGGCCTTCAGCACCGTATTCCCCGAAGCGGAGGCAACCGGCTGCCTGGTGGTGATTGCCGACCAGGTGGAGGAGCTGCCGGTGTCCGGCTGGCCGCTTTCGGTCAGGGACTACTGGGGCAGGGTAAGGGAGTTACTGGCCAGGCCGCTGGTGTTACCCGGACATGCCACGCTCGGCGAGGATGGCCTGGTCAGCGCGGGCAGCCAGCAGGGTGTCACTGAAGGCTAAGGGAAGGGCAGGGACGGCTGCTGCAAGCCGTCCCTGCCGGTCGCCCGTTACTTGATTTCGATCGTGGCCGCCTGCCTGGCCGCGTTGATGTGCTGCTGCAGGTTCTGGTTGGCGATCATCATGCGGATGCGTTCCTTGACGTCATCAAAGGGCGGCGGCGTGCTCTCGCGCGTGTCGTCCAGCATGATGACGTGCCAGCCAAACTGGGTCTGCACCGGTGTCTTGGAATAGCTGCCCTTTTCCATCGCGGCAGTGGCATCGGAGAACGGCTTGACCATCTGGCCGGCGCCAAACCAGCCCAGTTCGCCTCCGGACGGGCCCGAGGGACCGGTTGATTTCTCCTTGGCGAGTTCCGAGAAGTCCTGGCCACCATCGAGCAGGGCGATCACGTTGTTGGCATCTTCCTCGGTCTCGACCAGGATATGGCGGGCCTTGTATTCCTTGCCCGGGACGCCGACCTTTTCATCGTAGAGCTGCTGCACGGCCTCGTCGCTGACCGGGTTGCCCTCCATGAAGGCCTTGATGGCGGCGCCAGCCAGCGTGCTGCGCTCCACCTGGTTGATCGTGGCGGCGACCACGGCGTTGGATGACAGTCCCGTGTTGACTGCCTCCTGGCGCATCAGTTCGAGAGCGATCAGTTCATCCAGCACCGCTTCCGCGCTGGCTTCGCCACCGCCTTTCGACTGGCGCTGGTTGGTGTAGATATCCAGCATGCCCTGCGTGATGGCCTGGCCGTTGACGGTCGCAACGACCTCGCCGGTATCAACCGCGGCCTGTGCCGGGGCCTGTGTACCGGTGTCGGGTGTCAGCGACGTTTTCATCTGGTCGCAGCCGGCAACGGCAAGAACAGCTGCAAGTATCAGTATGTGGTTGCGGTAAATCATTGGAAATTTCCTTCTGTGGATGGATTGATCAGGATTCTTCGGGCGTCCGTGCGTTGATGCTCAGGGCATGGATATCGTGCTGCATCATATCACCTGCCGCGTCATACACCAGCCGGTGGCGCTGGATCAGGCTTTTTTCGCGGAATGCCGCGGAGCTGATATCGACGATGAAATGGCTGCCGCCGCTGGCGGCACCGGCATGGCCGGCATGTTTGGCACTTTCGTCGATGATCTGCAGGGATTCCGGCTGCAGGGCCTGCTCGAGCCGCTCGCGCAGCCTGCTGGCGCGGTCACCGGACATCAGGGCAATACCTTTTTGAACGGCTTGACGGTGACCTGCGCGTAGACGCCGGCGGCCAGGTAGGGGTCGCTGTCGGCCCAGGCCTGCGCCTGCTCCAGCGAAGCGAATTCCGCCACCACCAGGCTGCCGGTGAAGCCGGCATCGCCGGGGTCGCTGCTGTCGATCGCGGGGTGTGGTCCGGCCAGCACCAGCCGACCCTCGTCCTGCAGCGAATGCAGGCGTTCGAGGTGGTCGGGGCGCGCCGCGAGACGGGCCTCCAGGCTGCCTTCACGATCCTGGCTGATGATGGCGTACAGCATCACTTTTCTTCCTCCGTGGATGTCATGTAGCGGCCCAGGTAGAAGGCCTGGCCAAACACGAACACCAGCGTCAGTCCCATCATGCCGAACAGCTTGAAGTTGACCCAGGTGTCCTCGCTGAAATTGAAGGCGACGTACAGGTTGATGATGCCCATGAACAGGAAGAACAGCACCCAGGCCATGTTCAGCCGTCCCCATACCGGCGGCGGGGCCTGGATCGCGTGCCCCATCATGCGCTCGACCAGCGTGGCCTTGCCGATATAACCACTGGCCAGGAACACCGCGCCGAACAGCCAGTTCACCACCGTGGGTTTCCACTTGATGAACACCGGGTCGCGCAGCGCCAGCGTCAGCCCGCCGAACACGATGAGGATGCCGAGGGTGACCACGTGCATCTTCTCGAACCTGCGGTTCTTCAGCCAGAACAGGCCGGTCTGCAGCAGCGCGGCGCCAATGGCGACCGCCGTCGCGACATAGATGTCGTACATCTTGTACGCGGCGAAGAACAGGATGATCGGGAACAGGTCAAACAGAAATTTCATGCCGTTACTTGCTCAGTGGTCGTTCCAGCAGGCGCTGCTGCTCATAAAGGGCACAAATCATAGTCTTTTTGCCGTGACGTTTAAACCGCTGCAGGCGGGCGGGTATTGTATTCAGTACCTTTGCTCATCAGTGCAGCGAGCGATCCGGGTTCCACTGGCGGTGATAGCGGGCCATGACCTTGCGTACGGGGTCCGGGTAATTGAGCGCATCCATCTGCTGCATCCCCTCGCTAAAGAACTGACCGGCATCTTCCGGCAACTCGCCGGTCAGCAGTGCAAACGCCTGCTCCATGAGCTGCGTGTCGTGGCTGCGGGTGGCGACAATGCTCTGGTTCAGCAGCAGCACGCGCCACGGGCGGCCCGGGTTGACCTTTTCCAGGTCGCGCCTGATCACCGGCGACACCGCGGCGACGATCCGCATCATCACATCGCTGAGCGTGGCGAGCCGGTCCGGATCGCGGATGTTGTTGGCGAAGCCCGCCAGCGCATCGACAACCGGTTCCAGCCTGTCGAGCAGGCCGCCATGACCTGCCACCCACAGGGCGATGTCGATCGTCAGCGCGGCCTGCGCCATCCTGTGCTGCTGCAGTTGCCGCTGTTCCAGTTCCGCTGACAACGCCTCGGCAAGCTGCAGCGCATATTCACCGATACCGCTGACATCGGCGTTGTCTGTTTCAGCGGTGGCCTCGGTATCGGCGTCGAGGCGCTGCATGACCTCTGTGAGCTGGTCGAATGCCGGCAGCAGTTCCGCCAGGCCGGACTGTTCCGCGTCCCGGGTTGTGGTGTTGCTGCAGGCCTCCAGTAATTCGGCAATGCGCTGCCGGATAGTGTCCAGCCGCCCCTCGGGTATGTCCATTACGGGTTCTCGCAGAAAATTCCGGCAATGGTACCAGTGTCGGGCAGCGCTTCGCGACCGCCTTAAACCCCATGCGGGTTGGGTATATAAACCCATTCGTGACCGGGCTCCTGTAGAATGGGCGGGATGAGCATTACCTACGATCTGCACAGCCATTCACTGGCCTCGGACGGGACGCTGGCCCCGGATGCCCTGCTGCGGGCCGCGCATGCGGCAGGGGTCGACGTGCTGGCGCTGACTGACCATGACACCACCGACGGGCTGGCCGAGGCGGCTGCGACCGCCGGCGCGCTCGGCATGCAGCTGGTGCCGGGGGTAGAGGTCTCGGTGAGCTGGCAGGGCCAGACCGTGCACGTGCTGGGTCTCGGTATCGATCCCGCCAGCCCGGAGCTGCAGGCGGGGCTGGCCGGACTGCGCGAGTTCCGTGACTGGCGTGCCGAGGAGATCGGCCGGCGCCTGGCGCGCGCCGGGATCGGCGGGGCCTACACAGGTGCACGGGCGCTGGCGCAGGGCCGGATCGTCAGCCGCACGCACTTTGCCCAGTTCCTGGTCGAGAAGGGCCATGCCGACAGCGTGCGCGACGTGTTCCGGCGTTTCCTGGTCAACAACCGGCCGGGTTACGTGTCCGGCCGGTGGGCGGAGCTGGAAACGGCGCTGGGCTGGATCCGCGCCGCGGGCGGCCTGGCGCTGATCGCACACCCGGCACGCTACCGCATGACATCAACGAAGTTGCGCCGGCTGATCGGCGAGTTCCGCGAGTGTGGCGGTGTCGGCATGGAGGTGGTCTCCGGCAGTCACAGCCGCGACAATGTGCAGGCCATGGCGGCGCTGTGCCGCAACCAGGGACTGCTGGCGTCAAGCGGATCGGACTTCCACGATCCGGAAAACTGCTGGATCAGGCTGGGCGAATTGCCCGCGCTGCCGGCCGGCTGCAAACCGGTGTGGGAAAGCGAGCACTGGCCGCTGCAGTGAAAACACGTTATTGCCACAGAGTACACAGAGAGCACAGAGAAGAGAATTTCAAAAAGGAAAAGAAATAAGCAAAGGAAATCGGTACCATTCCTGACCTTGTTGACAGGGCATCTTCTGTATCCAAGTACAGTCGCCCGCAATAATTTCCGAAACCCGCTTCCCCCTTTCTTGAAGACTCGATCGGTTTCCTTTTCTCGGACTGCGAAACAAACAGGACAGGATAATGAATTCATCTTTCTCTGTGTGCTCTGTGCCCTCTGTGGCGGGTCTTTAATGAATTCTGCCGGATATCTATGAGCCAGTTTTTCCAGATCCACCCGGATAACCCGCAGCAGCGGCTGATACGGCAGGCTGTCGATATCATCCGTGCCGACGGGCTGGTCGCGTACCCGACCGACTCCAGCTATGCGCTGGGTTGCCGGGTCGGGGACAAGCGCGGCATGGAGCGCATCCGCCGCATCCGCGGACTGGACAGCCGGCACAATTTCACCCTGGTGTGCCGCGACCTGTCGGAGATCGCCAGCTATGCGCGGGTCGACAACAGTGTCTATCGACTGCTGAAGTCGCTGACGCCGGGTCCGTATACCTTCATCCTGCGCGCCACCAACGAAGTGCCGCGCCGCCTGCAGCAGCGCAAGCGCAAGACCATCGGCATCCGCGTGCCGGACCATCCCATCGCGCATGCGCTGCTCGACGAGCTGGGCGAGCCACTGATGAGTTCCACGCTGATCCTGCCGCGCAGCGACCGCCCCGAAACCGACGCCGAGGACATCCGCGAGCGGCTCGGCCATGAGCTGGACCTGGTCATCGACGGCGGCAACTGCGGCCTGGAGCCGACCACGGTCATCGACCTGGTGGACGGCGTGCCGCAGGTGGTGCGCGCGGGCCGCGGGCCGCTGGATGGTCTGGGTGAATAAAGGGTTATAATTCGCCGATGCTCACCCTCAGCCTGGTGCAAAAGATCTCGGTCTGGATCGTCCCCGTCGTGCTGGCCATCACCGTGCATGAAGTCATGCATGGCTACGTGGCATTGCGTTTTGGAGACCGCACGGCGCAGATGCTGGGCCGGCTCACGCTGAACCCGCTCAAGCATGTCGACCCGGTGGGGACGATCCTGATCCCCGGCCTGCTGCTGTTGCTCAAGGCCGGTTTCATTTTCGGCTATGCCAGGCCGGTGCCGGTGGACTGGCGCAACCTGCGCCACCCGAAGCGCGACATGGCCATCGTTGCGGCAGCCGGACCGCTGTCCAACCTGTGCATGGGCTTCTGCTGGGCACTGCTCATCCGGTTTGCTGCACAGCTCGGGGAGGCCGGTGCTGCGCTGTTCTACATGGGCGTCGCCGGTATCTTCATCAATGCCATCCTGATGGCACTGAACCTGCTGCCGCTGCCGCCGCTGGATGGCGGGCGCGTGCTGACCGGCCTGTTGCCGGGGCCGCTGGCCTACCGCTTCAGCCGCATCGAACCGTACGGCTTCTTCATCCTGATCGCGCTGCTCGTGACCGGCATCCTGGGCCTGATACTGTGGCCGCTGCTGGGGCTGTTGCTGGCCCTGCTGCTGCCGGTTGCCGGCCTGCGTGTCGAGGAGTTCATGGTGGTGCTGAAGGTGCTCATGTAAACAAGGGAGAATCACTTGGTCAGTCTCAACAACCACAGCCGCGTATTGTCCGGCATGCGTCCCACCGGCCAGCTGCACCTGGGTCATTACCACGGCGTGCTGCAGAACTGGGTCAGGCTGCAGCAGGAATTCGACTGTTTCTTCTTCGTCGCCGACTGGCATGCGCTCACCACGCACTACGAGGATTCGCACGTCATCGCGGACAGTGTGTGGGACATGGTGGTCGACTGGCTGGCCGCCGGCGTCAATCCCGGTTCCGCGCAGCTGTTCATCCAGTCGCACGTGCCGGAGCACGCCGAGCTGCACCTGCTGCTGTCGATGGTCACGCCGCTCGGCTGGCTGGAGCGCGTGCCGAGCTACAAGGACCAGCAGGAGAAGCTGCGCGAGCGCGACCTCGCCACCTACGGTTTTCTCGGCTATCCCCTGCTGCAGAGTGCCGACATACTGATCTACGGCGCCGACAAGGTGCCGGTCGGCGAGGACCAGGTCGCGCACGTGGAACTGACGCGCGAGGTGGCGCGGCGCTTCAACCACATCTACGGTCGCGAGCCCGGCTTCGAGGAGGCGGCCGAGGCGGCGATCAAGAAGATGGGCAAGAAGAACGCGAAGCTGTTCCGCCAGCTGATGAAGCGTTACCAGGAGCAGGGCGACCACGAGGCCGTGGAGGTTGCCCGGGCGCTGCTCGGCGAGCAGCAGAACCTGGCGCTGAGCGACCGCGAGCGCCTGCTCGGCTACCTCGAGGGCGGCGGGCGCATGATCCTCACCGAGCCGGAGGCCCTGCTCACGCCGGCCTCGAAGATGCCGGGGCTGGATGGCCAGAAGATGTCCAAGTCCTACAACAACACCATCAGCCTGCGCGAAAGCCCGCAGGCGGTGGAGGACAAGCTGCGCACCATGCCGACCGATCCGGCGCGCGTGCGCCGCACCGACCCGGGCAACCCGGAGGTGTGCCCGGTCTGGCAGCTGCACCAGGTGTACTCGGATGACGACGTGAAGAAATGGGTGCAGGTCGGCTGCAGCTCGGCGGGGATCGGCTGCCTGGACTGCAAGCAGCCGGTCATCGACAGCGTGCTGAATGAACTCAGGCCCATCCAGGAACGCGCGAGCGAGTTCGAACAGGATCCCGGGCGGGTGCGTGCCATCATCAACGAGGGCTCGGAGGCGGCCCGTGACGTCGCGCGCCGCACGCTCGAGGAAGTGCGCGAGGTGATGGGGCTGAAATACTAGCCTATTCGTCATTGCGAGGAGCATGGCGACGCAGCAATCTCCGAAGCACAGCACCCGGTTACGAGATTGCTTCGCTTCGCTCGCAATGACGGGAGCTTTGTTGTTGAAAACAACCAGAAAAATAGCGACTTTCCGGACACAATAGGGTAGTATCACGCAAACGGCTGCGGTCGTTTGCTTGCCACCACTTGCAGGGCGGTCAATGAGCAAAAGTCCAGGTCACGACACCATCCCCGACGTCCATCCCCAGGAAGAACTCCCCCTCGCTGTCG